>ERZ890510.60-NODE-60-length-85786-cov-9.661814_pt1 | contig 85786 bp, 73 predicted proteins | sample MGYA00521265_ERZ890510 | MGnify/ENA primary metagenome ERZ890510 (study PRJEB32303, sample SAMEA104408624) | aquatic metagenome | biome: Brackish water; feature: Chemocline; material: water | place: Baltic Sea | collected 2014-10-26T21:54:00 | depth 110 m ... | reverse complement strand
ATACGCGATAGTGGGGTTATTAGTTGCGAGCGAGATTGCAGAGACAATTCTCGACCATACCTCGCATTACGATACCCGTATTGAAAACGTACAAAGCTCGACGGATGTTTCTCGGCTTAAAGTTCAGTACTCTGCATACTTCACCCGAGTGTTTACAGGTGAGAAATTCGTTCACGACCCAAGCAATTCAGATTTCGTATCTGGGCTAAAAATCGATCTATATCTTGAGTCGATACCGAAAACCATCGAGAAATTCGAATCTCTGGTACTCGCTCATCAATCTGTCTCTCCAGTGGATACATATAAGTTGGTCGGCGCCCTATCGAAAAAACTGTGGGCAGACGCAATAGATGCATATTACAGTTCTCGGTTGATCGAACGCGATACGGTCAAGCCCATCGAAATCAACTTGGCGGATCAGACAGCCATCTTTGAGATGGCTATTGCGATTAGCTCAAGCAATTCAATCGACAGTGGGTTTGCCACATTCAGCCGTTCTCTTCAGAATTTTTTTGGCGCTGAGCGATCTGTCGTCTCGGTATTCAGGCCGGGAACGTGGACTATTACCGACAATTACATGTTCGATTTAGAAAATGGACATGTCCACGCGACAAACTTGTCATTAGTTGTGCCAGAAAACCTCGCTTCCTATCTGAATACACGATCAGCGAGACATCTCGATCGAAACATATTCGAAAAATATGCTGACCAATTTCCTCCGTTTGCCGGGCGCGTCGCAACACAATCAGGTTCAGCAATCACGATTATTATCTGGCGTGGGGATGTGGCAGCCGGGGCATTGACCTTATTTGGATCCGATACCAACATTTTCAGCGATGGTGAGATTCAGCAACTCGAAAGTGTCGCAACACACGTTTCGGGTGCTATCGGGCATTTGTTAACCAATCGTGAGCTAGAAGCCGGATTAGCTCGAGAATCGATCTTGTCCGAAATTGGGCAGATTGTCGGTTCTGCGATGGATATCGGCTCCGTTTTCTCAGAAGTCGTTTCCGTGCTGAAACGGCTGTTTGAGTTCGACGAGGGCGTAATCACCTATGCCGACATTGAAGCAGGGACTTACTCACTTCTCTTTCACGAATCAGATGGGAAGGTGGCGAACGTTGATGATTATCGGTTTCAGCTCAAGAACTCCCACACCGCTATGGTCATGGCTTCGCAAGAACCAGTTGTCGTCAGAGTAGCACCAGACGGAGAAGAAAAAGAAGGTACTCTGACCATTGTAGATGCCGAACCACGAGGGATTAGATCGGCATGTGGAGTAGCCCTAATTTCAGATGGTGTCCCATTTGGTGGAATCCATTTTCGGTCATCGTCAAATAGCGCATTCGATTCTATTTCCAAGGAGTTGTTCCTACAGATTTCCGCTCAAGTTTCTGGAGCAATCGCATATCACCAGGTGAATGATCGGCTCAGCACTGAGCTACGAGAGCAATCGACGCTATCCCTTATAAGCAGAATTCTGGGACCGGAGTTAGACCTCGCAACTGCTTTCAGTGAAGTTGCACAAATTCTCCAGAAGCTAATCCCGTTCAACTCTATGTTTGCAAGTTACATGAACTCAGAAGTGGGAACTTTAACTTATCTGTATCGGATAGTGAACGGAAGAACGGACTCACAAATCGGCGTTGCGATTCCACTGATTGGTTCGACAGCTGAAGTAGCGATTGATAGTCAAAAACCTCAGCGCATTAGTGTCGGAACAGACGGAAGCTGGGGCGGTGGCAGACTCCTCAAACGATCCGCAGAACGTGGGGAGAGATCAGTACTCGTGGTGCCATTGATCTCCGAAGGCAAGGTCTTAGGAGTTCTTCATTTTCACTCAGGGCAGGAAAACGCCTACGACGACCTTGGTGATGATTTCGTTGAACTTTTAGCAAGTCATCTTGCAGGCACAATCGCCTATCAGAAGATAAATGATCAACTAAAAATCGAAGTGCGTGAACAATCGTTGCTTGCACAGATAGGACAAATTTTTAGCGCCAGCAGCGACATTCATTCAAATTTCGATGAGTTCGCTGAAACGCTGAGATCAATGATTGAGTTCGACACAGTATTCGTAAACTCGATCAATCACGATACTGGCGAGATAACGGATCGATTCGTATCTGGCGCTCTACTTGACGGAACGAAGCCAGGGATCGTCGGATCACTTGCGGGCACATTGACCGAGAGAACGATTGAAAATGCCCTCCCCACCAGAAGTGATACCACTTACACGCGTATTCACGATTTTGGCTTTCTATCTGGCATCGCCATTCCAATTGTAGATAAAGGTAGTGTGATCGGAACGTTGCAACTTCGATCAAAACTTGAAAATGCATTCCCTTCTTATTTGGACAGATTTTTGACGCTCGTTGCCGACCAGATTTCGGGAGCAATAGCGCGCACAGAACTCACCGAAAACGAGACGTTCCTCACTGAAGAACGAAATCGATCAGAACGTTTAGGGCACCAGAACGAACAGCTCGTGCAGACCCAACAAATACGCGACCAGTTCCTCGGAATGGTGTCTCACGAACTCAGAACTCCGCTTACTAGTATTTCTGCGTTTACCGACATCCTCGGCCGTAACAAAGAGGAGACTCTTACTGATCGCCAATTACAACACCTTGCTGCTGTAGCTCGAAATGCGAACCAACTTACAGGGTTAATTGATGACCTCATTCTCATGTCGAAAATGGAATCGGATCAGTTTGAATTAACAAAGAATCATTCGAATATTGTTGAGTTGGTTCGGGAAGTGTGTGAGTCAATGACTCCGGTTGTATGGCACCGTAATCAAAAGCTCGACATACAAACAAAAAATCACGATTTCAACTTAGATATCGACAGCGCCAGGATGACTCAGGTGCTTAATAATCTAATATCTAATGCCAGTAAGTTCTCGCCAAAGGATTCAACTATTTCTGTCAGAATCGAAAAGACCGAGATCAATGTTCAAATCGAAATTTCCGACGAAGGTCCAGGGATAGATCAGTCCGATATAGAATCTGTGTTTAATCCGTTCTACCGTTCAGAAAATGAGATTGCAAAGTTGGTTCCCGGTACTGGGTTAGGCCTCTATGTTGCTCGAATGATCGTAACGCAGCATGGAGGTGAGATAGCGGTCGTACCTGACGCTCCCGTTGGCATGACGATTCGGATACTGCTACCAACTGGTGCGCACTTACGTTCGGCTGTTGCCCACTAAACAGTTGTCGATCATATGCACACTCGGGTAACTACCTCGGAATAACTGGTAGTACTAGATGAGAGTTTCGTTCTGCTGAATGGAAAATCGTTTGGTGTGCTACCCGCAATTCTGCGTCGGACCAGTAGTCCTTGCCAGTGTTGTGGTTCCTATCGAAGTTAGGAAAGTCTGAACTCGATACGTACAAACGCAATTTTTGACCCGGTTTGAACAAACACCCGATCGGATTCAACTTGATCGTGTATTCGGAAACTTCGCCCGGTTCAAGCAGAGCCGGATTTTCGAAGCCATTCCGGTGCTGAGCACGCATGATTCCGTATGTCAGGTTCACGGCAAGACCGTCTTCATAGACAACCGCAAGCTTGGCTGTCCAATCGGTATCTAGTCCGTCCGTTTTCGCCCAAAGTTTTAACGAAACCGGCCCGGTGACTTCGAGTTCGGAATCGAAAACTGGGAAGTCGTATACGAGTACATCTTGGCGGTGATCGTGCGGGGATTGATCGACGGGAGCAGCCTGCGAATCAGCCCGCATCAGGCTCATCACCGGATCGCGAGGATCGTATTTGTACTCGTCTTGTTCGCTCTCATCGACTGAAGGTGATTTTAGCGATAGTGATCCATCGCCACTGACGGTGTTAGCACTTCCCTGAGAATGAAGATAAAAGTTCGTGTAGTTCGTTCGTGCAAGTGGCCATTCGTTCTCGCCACGCCATTTATCTTCGCCGAGAACCCACATTTGAACTTGGGCTTCATCAGCCATTCCGTTATCGAAGCTTTTTATATCGAAGTCGTACCAACGAGCGATCAGATCGGCATACGTCGTTGCGGCATCTGGACCGTAATCAATGGGGCCGATTTTACCGGTGTACTGGGTGGCATCATGCCCCCAAGGGCCGATGATAAGTCGATGTTTGTCGCGTAGTTCGTCGGGTCCGTTCTTCGTGATTCCTTCGAAGTTATCGACAGTTCCGATTAGTCGATCCCACCAGCCGGTAATTTGATAAATCGGGGTTTGGATTTTTGGGTGAATATCTCCAAAATGTTGGAATTCGCCGTTTTGTTCTCGGTAGTATTTCTGCAATTGCGGGTCAAGTTCTGAAAAAACTTGACTTGGAATCTCGCCTAATGGCAACCACCACATGTATTTACCGCGCTCAACTTCGTTCCACCGCTTTGAAGCTTCATCAGGCGTTACTGCGCCATCGGTAAGTTCCGCACGACGTCGCATATCGGCGGCCATCATGTAGGTCCAGTCGAGCCTGCGACCGGTTTCAAAAATACCAAAATTAATGTCGAGGATATTCTGAGACATGCCACTGGCGAGAGCTGAGGTTAGACTCGGCGGCTGTGAATCGAGCATCATCCAAATTGCCCAACTGGCGTTCGAGTGTCCCCATGTGCCGACACGTCCATCGCTCCATTCGAGCTTTGCAGCCCATTCGATGGTGTCGTAGCCATCAGGAGTATCGTGCGTTTCAGTACGCTCTCGCCACATCCACTCGTAGTCACCGTCGGATGCATAGCGACCACGGAAATCCTGCATCACAACGCAGTAGCCACGGGCAGCGAGATTGATAGCCGTTTCAACGTATCGGGGAGTCAACTTCTGGTAAGGCGTGCGGCATACGAGGGCTGGGTATTTGAAAGCGTCGACAGGATGATATACATCCGCACGCAAAACAACGCCATCACGCGTTGTCAGCTCCATGTTGCTTTCGACAACGACTTTTAGGGGCGCAGCATTCGGATATTGTTTGTCATGTTTGGTCATGGGATTATTCGCTAATATGCTGCAGCACGTTTATTCATCATCTTGGAAGTAATTCAAAAACAGATCGATAGTCAGTGCGGCGTTAAGGCTCTCGAATGAGGTAGCCAGCACCGCTCTTACCGTTCAGATCTTAATCTGCAGGCCACGGAACCTTCATCATCTCTTCGCCCCAGATAAGTTCTCCGTTCCAAGCTTGCTTGGCCTCGACTTCACGTGGTCCTTTCATTTCAGCGGTCGTGAGACGTGCTCCGATGTGAACCATCACGAGTTGTTTTACTCCGGCTTCGGCAGCAGTCTCAGCAGCTCCTAGTACCGACGACGAAGCATCAGCGTGAGGATTGCCGTCCATGCGATCGTGAGTCTCCCAGCACATCATCATCAATACGTCCGCACCTCGTGCGAGATCGGTAACGGTATCGCATGGAGACGTGTCGCCAGTAAGGACAACGGAGCCGTCGGGGGTGTCTATTCGGTAAGCCAGAGAGTCTAAATACGGTTGCACGTGATCGGCAGTGGCTGCGGTAACTTCCCAGTTTGACCCTGACTTGATTAGGCCGGGGCCCATGTTGTGCGGATCGACATCTGGCTTGCTACGTGGAAGTTCTCCTCCTCGATCCTGAAACGTAATTTGCGAAGCTGGGTGGTGAATACGGGCTTTCCAATCGTGTGCGAACAGACCCGTGTCTTCATCAAGAATTCCGTTCGTGAACTCTTCAGTAAGTTTCGGGCCGTAGACGTTGAGCGTCTTGTCACGCGGAATCATTTGATCCCAACGAGTGAGGATGAACGTTGGAAAATCGGCATCATGATCGAAGTGGTGATGGGTGAAGAACACATCGTCGATTTCGGTAGTTTTAATACCAGCTCTGGCCAATTTCCAAGTCGTTGCGGGACCGCAGTCGAAAAGCAATTTTTCATCGCCGACCTGCACTACATATGAAGAACCAAATCGATCAGGGAGCGGTGTTGGTGTTCCACAACCAATGATTGTAACTTCGGGTGTTAACGGCTTCTTTGCGCCCATGCTTACTCCACTTGATTCGTGATCAGATTAGTTCACGCCGCAGAGTACAGGATGTATCGGAACTTGATCGGTTATTCTTGCGAATATAAAAGACCTCCAGATACCAATCGTGTTGTGAAATCCGCTCAATCGATCTACAAGGACGCAGTTTTTTTCTTTCGTGGGGGATGATGAATGCGAGCAGTGCGGAGGTTGGGGAGGTTACTACCCGGCGCTCATCGGCATTGATTCTGCTTGATCGGCAGCACTTGCAGCAATCGCCATATCCATTATTTGGTGCATTCGTTCCTGGAACATTTTGATCTGCTCTATCACAGCCATCAGTTCGTCGATCCAGTCTGGGTCGTCTCGATCAATGTCGACGCGGATCTGCATGTGACCAACGTCAACGCCCCTACCTAACTGCCTTTGCAGCGGTTCACGTGCGCCGCCAGTTGGCCGCTTCAACGACATTGTTGCGCGGAATTCTTTTGTGTTGATCAGATCGATACCGGCGTCTTCTGCGAGTACTCGCATGCGAGTTGTTTTCATCAACAACTTCACATGAGTAGGCATAGGACCAAATCGATCGCGAATCTCCTCATCGATGTCAACAATTTCTGATTCGGTTTGCATACCGGCGAGTCGCTGATAAATCGAAAGTCGTTGGGCGAGATCTTCGATGTAGCTGTCGGGAATCCGTGCATCGATCCCGATATCGACTCGAACGGTCGAAAACTCCGGAGCAGCGAGTTCTAATTCGTCGGTGTTGCCCCCAGCCTTTTTTAGTCTTCGAACTGCATCGGCAAGGAGTTTCGTGTAGAGGTCAAAACCAATCGCTGAGATCTGACCCGATTGCTCGGCACCTAGGAGGTTTCCGATTCCACGAATTTCAAGATCACGTAGGGCGATCTGAAATCCGGCTCCAAGTTCAGTTGCCGCTAAAATCGTATTCAGTCGCTGTTCAGCTTCCTCTGTGAGAGTTTTAGCACGAGGAACCATGAGATAAGCGTAGGCACGATTCGTGCCACGACCGATTCGACCTCGAATTTGATAGAGCTGAGATAAGCCGAACGTGTCTGCTCTATCGACTATCAGAGTGTTTGCGTTGGGAATATCGACGCCCGACTCGATGATCGTTGTACAAAGAAGTACGTCGAATTCATGGCGGTCGAATGCCGCCATTACTTTCTCAAGGTCGTCTTCAGCCATTTGTCCGTGCGCTACCTGAACGTTTGCTTCGGGTACAAGTTCCTGCAAACGATTTGCAACCAGCTCAATGTCTTTCACGCGGTTGTGCAGATAGAAGACCTGCCCACCTCGATCGAGCTCTCGCATGATCGCCTCGCGAGTAAGATCATCGCTCTCTTCTGAAACGTAAGTCTTGATTGGTAAACGTTCTTCTGGTGGCGTTTCGATCGTGCTCATATCGCGAACACCCGCCAGCGACATGTGGAGCGTTCGCGGGATAGGGGTTGCGCTCAAGGTCATCACGTCGACCTGTGTTCGAAGTCGTTTCAGGCGTTCTTTGTGCGACACGCCAAATTTGTGCTCTTCGTCGATAATGATGAGTCCAAGATCCTTGAACCGAACGTCCTTTTGCAACAGACGATGCGTCCCAATGACGATATCCACACTGCCGTTCCCAATCTTGGAAATCGTTTCTTTTTGCTGTCGAGCAGAGCGGAATCTAGAAAGCATATCGACAACGGCAGGGAACGGCCCAAGTCGTTCAGAGAATGTTTCGAGATGTTGCTGGGCGAGGACAGTTGTTGGGACGAGAATTGCTACCTGTCGACCTGATTGCACGGCTTTGAACGCCGCACGCAGTGCGATTTCTGTTTTCCCGTAACCGACATCACCACAGATCAGTCGATCCATAGGTTGCGAAGATTCCATATCGGCTTTGACAGCCTCTATCGTCGTTAACTGATCGGGGGTTTCTTCGAATGGGAAGCTGGCTTCTAGTGAATCCTGCCAAGGTGTATCGGGGGTTGCTGCAAATCCTGTTGCAATCTTCCTCGATGCATACAACGCGATTAACTCTCCCGCCAACTGCTCAGTAGCCTTCTGTGCTCTGGCTCTGGCCTTGCTCCACTCCTGTGTGCCAAGTCGAGTAAGTCTCGGAGAGGAGTCGGCGGCGCCGTGGTAGAACTGGATACGATCGAGATGCTCGGTAGGAACGTAGAGCTTGTCATCTTCGGCGTATTCGAGAACGAGGTATTCCTGACCTTCATCGCCCATGACCTGAGTTCCGACGAATTTTGCAACACCGTGCTCAACGTGGACGACGTACGAATCCGGCTTGAGTTGTTCGAGTGCGGGCCCTTTGCGAATTGGACGCTTACGAACACGTCGGCGTTCCTTAGCGATGCCAAACACTTCAGCATCGCTAAGAATCGAAACTTCAGTACCGTCTGCCATTTCGATCGAGAAGCCAGAAATCAAATGACCTGCAATGACGTGAGTTTCACCGGGTTCAGGTGCCACGTCGATAGTCTTCACGAGACTTGTGGATACGCCATTTTCCGTTGCAAGTTCGTGAAATCTCTGTGCGTGGTTTGTGATGACAACGGTGCGTTTCTTCTCAGGAATGCCCTTACGGACGACTTCCAATGCCGTTTCGACACCACCACTTACCAGCGAAGGTAATTTCAACGGTAGCGCCATAGATCCGCCTGGAATCTCGGCATCAATGCCCCAAGGCGATAGCGTCACGCTTTTAGGGCGGGCATCAATGGCATCGGATATGAAATCCCATTCGATGTGAGGCTGTGCAAAGCCAATAGGGACATCGCCGCGCTTTTCTTTTGCTTCACGAAGCGTGATCATGCGTCGATCCAGAGATCGACCGGTTTCCTCGATTGCGCCGGGGCGCAGTACGATCATCAAACTCTCGGCTGGAAGATAGTCGAACACATTGCCGAGATTGAAGAATCCGGCATAGAACGAAATCTCGTCGAGGATTTCGCCTTCGAGGACGCGACTGAGCTCCGAAGGTATCCGACGTTGAGCCTCTTCGGAAGTCCCCACTAAATCCATTTTGCCAAGCAGTTCCTGCACACGCTCTGCATCGGCTAGACGAGGCAAGGTTTCAAGGGCAGGCGGAATGGTGATAGTGCGTATTTTACCTGCCGAACGTTGGGTTCCTGGATCGAAGAATCTAATGCTTTCGACTTCGTCATCGAAAAGCTCTATACGGACTGGTGTCTCGCTCGAAACCGGGAAGATGTCGAGGATTCCACCGCGACGAGAGAATGTACCGGGTATTTCAACGGTGGGTTCGTGGACATAACCCATATCGATCCATCGACGGATTTGTGATTCGAGATTAATGCGGTTTCGTAGGCTAAGTGTGTGGGTGGACGAATCGAACACCGATCGTTCAAGCGTCGCTTGTGAAGCAGCGTTGACTGATGCGATGACCAGAGGTTGCTTCACACCACTCACCTCACCGCGCATCGCAGCGAGTGCGCGAAGGCGTGCGTGACTGGCTACGCGATCAGGGACGTACCGTTCAAATGGGATGTCTTCCGTTTCTGAAAAATGGAAGACCGGAGCACTGTCACCAAGCCAGGTAAACAAACGATCATGCAGTCGTCTGGCCGATTCTGGGTTCGGAGTTAAAACGAAGACAGGCGCGCTTGACTCGCGCCAGAGAGCCGCCACAGTACATTCTGTGGCAGGATCTGGTGCTATCACCGCCGCCTGCGCTCTTGAAGCACGAAGGCTATTTAGAAGCGCCGCGAACTGCTCAGTTTCACCAAGCAGCGGGAGCAACCCCGACAGACTCATTCAGTTTTCCGAGTACCCGTTTTAAGGGCTCCGCGATGATCGGGTTACGAGAACTAATCAACGCCTCACCAACACAGCTAAAGGACCATCGAACGAAATTCGGTGACCTTGGTGTCGTTCCATGCTAGCACTGAGGGGCGGTGACGTTACAAAATAACCACTACTTATTTCGCCAACTCTGTGAAATCTTGCTCAACAATCAATTATTGATGGATATCAAGCAACAACGACCTAAACGAATAGTCGTTAAACTCGGCACCAACTTGCTTACTGGCGGGAAGGATTCGCTTGATCTTAAAACCATCAAGGATATTTTTCGTCAGATCGCATCAGTGCGTGCTTCCGGCATTGATGTCTTGATTGTCAGTTCCGGTGCAGTTGCCGCAGGGCGAGCCTCGCTTTCGAGGACTCCCGACAAGAACAAACTCCAGCGAGACACAGTGGCATATCGACAGACGTTGGCTGCGCTTGGCCAGCCTCAGTTGATGATGACGTTTGCACAAATATTCAACGAGCACAATATCGAGGTTGCTCAGGCACTTATTTCACGCGGTGATCTACAGAGTCGTTCCAGATATTTGAATGTGCGAAATACTCTCGATGCCCTGCTGTCGATTGGCGCAATTCCGATCCTAAACGAAAACGACGTTGTCGCAGTCGAGGAGTTGGCAGGTCTCGTTTACGGCGATAATGATCGACTTTCGGCGATGATCGCCAGCACTGTCGACGCTGACTTATTGATTCTGCTTGGCGATATGGACGGCCTACACACGACCGATCCGCACATCGACCCTAGTTCCGAGCTTATATCTTTCGTTTATGAAATAGACGCGACAATCGAAAATGCAGCTAGCGGACCCCATGACCTACAGGGCAGTGGTGGGATGGAAAGCAAGCTCGAAGCCGGCAGAATTTCAATGGACTCTGGAATACCGATGGTGATCGCATCTGGGAGGGTCGCAGGGGTGATCGAATCAATCTGCGATGGTGCTGAAATCGGCACTCGATTCGTTCCAAGCGAATCTCGCCCAGAAAGTCGAAAACGATGGATCCTCACAGGCAGAACCGAAAGTCGCGGAAGCGTCTCTGTCGACGCGGGTGCATCTAACGCGTTGAAGAGCCGAGGTAACAGCCTTTTGCCGATAGGGATCGTCTCGGTTACCGGTCCGTTCGAACGAGGCGATATCATTGAAGTTACGGAAATCGACGGAACGACGATTGGATGGGGTTTGGCTTCATACCCATCGACTGATGTCGAGCTAATAAAAGGTAAGAATTCGAAGGTCCTACCTGATTTTCTAGGACACTACTACGGCGCAGAAGTAATTCACCGCAACAACATGGTGTTGCCCTAAAGTGCAAACTCGTAACAGCACCCTACCGTTAATTTTCTATTCAATACGATGACACTGACCTCCCAAACACTTCACGATCAAGCCAAAGCCGCAAGCACTGCTTCGAGGCGATTGGCTGCGATTTCAACAGAGACAAAAAATGCGGCGCTCATCGCTATTGCCGAGGCGATCGAAGCGAATCGTCAATCGATACTGCGGGCTAATGAGCAAGACCAAAAAGCCGCCAATCGCGACGGTGTCGATTTCCAGATGATGGAACGAATGACGTTGAACAACAGCCGTGTAAAACAGATGGCTGATGCGGCTCGAAACATCGCTGCTTTGGAAGACCCAATTGGTGAGATTCTGGAAAAACGTGACCTGCCCAACGGCTTGAATCTTGAAAGGGTTCGAGTACCGCTTGGCGTAATTGGTGTTATCTACGAGAGCCGCCCCAATGTCACAATAGATATCGCAGCTCTGTGCCTCAAGGCAGGCAACGGCGTGATTCTACGCGGCGGCAAAGAATGCATCCTCACCAACACTGTTCTCGCTCGAATCGTAAAAGACGCTATCGAGAGTGTGGGTATTCCACGGGATGTTGTTCAATTTGTCGAAACGACTGATCGAGCTCTTGTAAAAGAGATGCTTGAAATGAACGATGTGATTGACCTAATGATTCCTCGCGGCAGCGCAGAATTGGTCAACTTCGTCGGGCAAAATGCCAAGATGCCGGCAATCACTGGCGGAGTAGGTGTTTGCCACACGTATATCGATTCAGATGCCAATCTCGACGACGCACTCAAGATAGTTGTAAACGCCAAAGCCAAACGTCCCACCGTTTGCAACGCACTCGATACTGTGCTGATCCACCAAAACGTCGCCCGAGAATTTTTGCCTAGACTCGCAAAGGAGTTCGGAGTTCACGATGTTGAGCTTCGTGCCGACGGGCGCGCCATGAGCATTCTTGGTGCGCTATCTGGTGGTGCAAAAGTTGTACCGGCTAAATCTGACGATTTCGGCACAGAATTTTTGGCGTTGATCGCATCGGTCAAGATCGTCGATTCAATCGACGAGGCGATGGAGCATATTGCTGAGTACGGATCAAAACATTCAGAAGCGATAATCTCTGAAAATACAGAAGCGGTTGAACGATTTTTGAATGAAGTCGATTCCGGCACAGTCTTCGCCAACACATCGACTTACTTCAACGACGGAGCACAGTTCGGACTCGGCGCCGAAGTGGCCATTTCAACCAACAAACTCCACGCTCGGGGCCCAATGGGTCTCAAGGAAATCACCACTTACAAGTGGAAAGTTCGCGGGCAGGGCCAGGTACGAAATTAAGGTCAGGCAGTAAGCACAATGGCGCAGTTTTATTTTGAAAGAGAAGTCCGCACGCCCACAGGCGAGTGCTACACAATTTTGGAAGATGGCAAACCGGTAGGTCGGCTCGATCTTCACTTCGTACCGGGCATGGTGCACGGCACGATGATTGTTTCCGAATCGCAGACTCAAGACACTATCCAAGAACTAATGTCGATGGTCGACGAAGATCTAACAGACGCGGTCGGAATCGAACGAGAAGATCTTGTCGTGCATGTGCATCAGGGCCGTGACCTTGGAGTATTCACGCACAACGATGGTCTATTCCATGAAGGTCAAGAAGGTGACGCCACGCCACCTGTGGCTGGGGCTTGAGTTAATCACAGTACGTTGGTTCTTTTGTGATTGCGAGTCATGAAATATGACCGACGAGGCAATCAGTGAGAGTGATAGTTTTCCACAGGGAATCACGCCTTAGCTGCCCATTGTTCGTATAGATCTTCAAGTAATGACGTGTTTCGCACTAGCTGTTGATTCAACTTCTTACCTGCTCTGATGTCGTTGTTCTCGAAGGCATCACTGAGTTTTTGCTCTAGTCCGGTCTTATCGGCCTCTACTTCCTCGATTCGCCGTTCCAGCAAAGCAACGTCAGCACGAAGTTCAGTCGGTTGATTTCGTCCACGTTTACGATCTGATCCACGAGTAGACACTCTGCCTGACTCACCCGACGATGACTTCTGAGTGGCCTGCCAGTACTCCGAAAAATTTCCTTCGAACGAAACAAGACCACGGTCTTCGAGTTCCACCACCCGCCCAACGATTTTGTCTAAAAAATATCGATCGTGTGATACGACCAGAATCGTACCTTCGTAGTCACCCAAAGCATCTTCAATTGCTTCACGCGCTGGAATGTCCATATGGTTCGTCGGCTCGTCGAGAATCAGAAAATTGGGTTTCAACTTCATCAAAGTGGCAAGCTGCAATCGATTCCGTTCACCACCTGAAAGATTCGTAATTTTCTTCTTTAGGTCTTCTCGAGTGAACAAGAAATTTCTGAGTAGTGCAAATGCAACCGTTTCGTTGCTCTCGGGCGGTGCCGACATCATGGCTTCAAGAATCGTACGATTGGCGTCGAGAACTTCCTGTTGCTGAGCCGCGTAGCCGGTTCGAATACTTGGTCCTATCCGAATGATATCGTTATTCCAATCACCGAGTTCAATGATGTCTTTCAGCATCGATGTTTTACCACTGCCGTTGGGGCCAATGATCGCAACACGCTCGCCACTGGTTAGATCGAGATCGACGTTTTCGAGCAGTGAGTTATCGTCGAATCGCTTTGAGTAGCCACGCATTTGTAGCACGATATTTGCCTGTGTTCGACCGTCTTTGAACTCGGCACCAATCGCTGAAACCTCGGACACCGGTTTTTCGACAGCTTGATTTTTCTCGCGTGCCAATTGGGATCGCCGTGACCTCAATCGCCTACCAGCTTCAGTACTCGCTACATTTCTTGCTGTGAGTTCTAGTCGCTTCACCAACACTTCGAGTCGGGCGAGTCGTTTCTGATTGGCACTGTAATCAGCTTGTTGAGCAAGCAATTCGCGAAGGCGAGTTGAGCGGTAGTTGGAATATCCACCGGCATACCTGCTGACCTTGCCATCTTCGAGCGTCAAGATTCCCGTGGCTACTCGGTCGAGCGTGTGGCGATTGTGAGAGACGATCAGCACCGCTCCTTTGAATGAGACTAAAAACTCCTCAAGCCACGCTAATCCCTGGAAATCGAGATGGTTTCCGGGTTCATCGAGAATCAGAAAATCAGGTTCGTTCAATAGCGCCCGAGCTAACGAAAGTACGTTCTTTTCGCCACCTGAAAGGGTTCCGATCCGTTGATCTTCTTTGCCTTGCAGACCGAGTGAATCCAGAGTTGCCTGCGCTTCATCGGGTCGACGATCGGCATCGGCAGCATCGTATTTATCCCGAGCTACTTGATATGCCTCCATCGCAGAATCGAGTTCGTCGGGAGACGCCGCTGCCATGTTCGATTCGGCTTGCCTGAGATTGTCTTCGAGAGCGATGTATTCGGCAATCAGCCAATCGATGACTAGTTCGTCGTCTTTCGCATCGACATACTGCGGGACGTAACCGACCCTGACGCCGGAGGCGATATGCACATTGCCTTCACTCGGGACATCCTCGCCGAGAAGAATTTTCAGTAATGTAGTTTTGCCGGATCCGTTCGGACCTATCAACCCGAGTCGATCTTCGGACGTAATCTCAAACGAAACGCCCTTAAGAACCTTTTGGCTCCCGTATTGGGCAGTGACGTTGGTTAGATTGGCGACAAGCATGGTCGAAGTATTTTAGTGGTCATCTGGCGTCCACTGAGTAACCAAATCAAACCACTCACGCCGCTTGTACAGATTTAGTTGTCGAACACGTCCAACAATGCCTGAATGTAACCATTGGCGTAGGCACGCCCTTGATGGCCCCAAGCTGTGTCGCCTGTAGTTACTGGTACGTGGTCATTGACCAGTACACCCTCGAAACCGACCTCTTTGTAGATTTCCAGGGCGCGAATCATGTCGACATGACCAGTGTTGATGAACTCCTCGACAAATGGTTCACCAGCATTCGATACGTTGCGGAAATGGACGTACAGAATCTTTTTACGCTCACCGAAATACCGAATCATGTCGTAAATGCGTTCGCCCTCAGCATCTTCCATCTCTGAGAACGTGCCCTGACAGAACTCGATCGCATTCGAGGGTGAATCAACGATCTCTATCAGTCGCTTGTACGCTGCAAAGCTGTTGAGCAACCTCGGCACCCCACCGACGGAATCTACCGGTGGATCGGCAGGATGAATACCGATGCGGATGCCCTCTTCTTCAGCGACAGGTGTGATGATCTTTATCCAGTACTCAAGGTTGTCCCACATCTCCGCTTCGGTGTACACCCGACCGTGAGTCAGAGCGTGATTCGTATTCTGAGAGTGATCGTATGCCGTTACCCATGTGCCCGCTCTGTGAGGAGAATTTTCGCTATTGCGCCACACTCCCGAAGGCATCCAGTTGTATCCGAAGATCGGGATTCCTGCACGGGCGATGTTCCGCACGGTATAGATCATGTTTTCGATCTGTTCGTCGCGCTTAGGACCACCGAGCATGATGTGATCGTAGAAAGCACTCGGGACGTTTTCGAGGGCTTCCAAATGAAGACCATGCGACTCGACGCGCTTCCGCAAATTTACAAGATCGCCTAGCTCCCAGAATTCATCCCCGGGAACAACTGTCCATTTCTCACCCACGCCTTTGCCGGTATATGACTGCAACACAATATCTGTCGCGCCGTACTGAGCTGAGAACGTGAGTAGTTCGTCCAACGGTGTGTCGGAGTCGTTTGTCCCATTGATGAAGTTAAAGCCTAATCGCATGTTAATTTAACCATTATTACGAAGTATTTGTTCGCAACGTCTCCAATTGAATCTGTTGAGCCGACATCAATGTAATGGGTAATGAAGACTGAGTCGAGAAGAAATAAAACGTACTGATAGTCGACTTCCCGACCACCGTTAGTCTGCCAAATATCAGCACGCTCATGTGACGAATTCCCAAGCGATGCTTCGATTCAAGTGCAATCAGTGACCATTCACATCGACGTTACCGAGAAAGTCACCCACTAGATGCTAATAATTTTCAAACAATTTGCCCCAAGGGGTTTTCATTGCTTCGTTGACTCGCTTGCGACCCACCATCGGCAACCAGAACTTATTGTGGTACACGTTCGACGCCCAGTAAGCCCACGGAGCGATTGGCGACCGTAGCAGGACGCCTTCGAGTGGCTTGAGTGGTCCGTGGTAAATCAGTTTTTGACCACGTGAAGCCAAGGTGCTTTCGTTGCCTGCGAAATTCCAGTTCACATCGGCGATATCATCGCCAACGACTTCGATCTCCTCAGGCTTTCCAACACCGAGTCCCATCTCGTGGGCAATACGAATCATCGGAATCGACATTGAGTCGAGACCCATCATCTTTGCTGCTACAGCATCGATCGCAACTTGGTCTGCTGAAGCCAGAATCACGTTCTTATTGTGAATCCTCATTGCGCGCGGCCCGGGCCCATCACCAGCGAATGTTCCGTCCATTACAGCGAACAAACCAGAGTGAATTTCTTTCTGAATCTGAAGCAGATCAACAAGAGTCTCGTGAATTACAGAATGGGTCCAGTGACGATATCTGTGCAGCAAGCCACCAAAGGCATTCTTCATTGCGCCTGTCATCGTCGTGAACACGTGGGTCTTCACCGTGGGCAATTGAACGATGTTCGTACCCGGGAACACCTCTGGAATGTAGAGACCATCCTTGTACACATCATCCAACACGAGCATCTTGGCGGTTGGCTTGTATGGAACCCACTTCATCGGTGGAACATCGAGGGTGACATGATCCAGACCCAGTCGATCCTCTACAAGCTTGTGCTTGTTCTTCTCTCGTCCCTCAACTGGATTTACCACAACCGTTCCATTGTGGGCAGCGGTGAGTTTGTTGAATCCGTCGGCTCTAAGTTTTTGAGTCACACCATCGATCTGCCACGGTGCCGTTGAGCAAGCAGGATAGTAGTGTTGCCACGATATATTCACTTTCAAGAAAGTATCAATATCGGGTATTAGTGCTGTCTGATAATCAGCGAGGTCAAGAAGCCGTGCGTAATCTTCAATGATGGTCTCGGGCGTGGTGTAGATCACCGCAACTTTGCCCATTTTGGGTTCTGCATGCGGTATATCGGGCTGAGTCAGTACTCGCCCTTCATCTCTGATCATCGAGACCATTGGTCTTTTTTCCTTGATAACGGCATTACTGTGAAGGGCAGCCCCGTTCACATCGAAAGCATGGCATAGCTAGAATAAGCACATTCCATGCAATAGCGGTACTCGAACAGTGTATCTTTGGTCGAAATCAGCACACCACTGAATTGCGAGCCCAATTTGAACCATACGAGACAGCACTTGATTATAGACTCATGCGCACATGTCATTCCGGTGTCGTTCGAGGACAATAAAGAACGTATTTCGAACGCTGACCGCACGTTCAGGAGTCTATTTGCCGATCCGAAGGCGAAATTTGCTCAAGCTGACGATCTGATCGCATCGATGGACGAAGCTGGCGTCGACATTTCCGTGTGCGCCGGTTTCGGCTGGACCGACCCTGAGGTAGCTAGGGAATCCAATAACTACAACCTTGAAGCGGCAAAATCCCACCCAAAGAGATTAGTGGCGTTTTGTAGTGTAAATCCGCTATGGGGCGAAGATGCCGTAGCCGAAGTTCGGCGGTGCCATGCAGCTGGGGCTAAAGGCATCGGTGAGCTTCACCCAGACACTCAGGGCATTCTCGATGCCGATCTCGCGTCGCTCGCACCCGTATTCGACACGGCGAAAGAACTTAAGATGCCGATTCTTATGCACGCATCTGAACCTGTCGGACACGGCTATCCAGGAAAAGGATCGGTCACGCCTGAGTTGTTGATGACACTCGTGAACGCGTTCCCTAACAACACGTTCATTTTTAGCCATTTCGGCGGGGGTTTACCGTTCTACGGCTTGATGCCTGAAGTGAAGTCGGCTTTGAAGAACGTGTACTTCGATTCGGCAGCGTTCCCATTCCTTTATCGACCCGAGGTTTTCGATGTGGTCGCTCGTGCGATCGGAGCAGAGAAAATTCTCTTTGCAAGTGATTTTCCATTGGTATCTCAGAAGCGAGCTCTGAACGAATTCTCTCAGTCTGGACTATCTGCTGATCAGACCAAACTAGTTCAGGGTGTAAATGCAGCAGGTGCGCTTGGAATCTAACGACCACAGGTAGAACCGTTCATGTTGAAGTGACGAGTGGTGACCCCACACATGATTGCTTCACAAATTACCTATGTTGAAATTTGCCTTGAACTCGATGTCAGGCGTATATTGAGGTTTGATATGAGCAACTCACTCCGCACTACAACTACGAACTCGCAGCAAGTCAGCACCTGTATGTGTTGCTGTACGCCTGAAGGGGTTCCTAGTTTTGCGTGTTGTACTTGTTGAACTAAACAAGTCGTAACGTAGAGAAATTCGAACCCCTGTCGCAAAGCAGGGGTTTTTTGTTGCCTAAAAAATCCATCCCACCATCACGTACATCGAACCGAAATAACATCATGCTCAACATTTTCAAAATCGCCCTCTCCGGGATTCGAAAAGCACTCGATTCAGCGCAAGGACTCGGAATCGAAGCCGACTCGCTGGCTCCCGCCCGTAAGCATCGCTAAATTCGACCATCGGTCAATTGAGCCATCATCTGTCAACTTCAACCTGAATCTCTCGAAGAATCTCAGATTGATATCGGGTCGCGAGCATTTTTGACGGCAAACGGGTAACATTCCGCCCCAACACGAACATCGCACTCAATCGTGATCGAGTCAGTGCGCTATGGGGATTACGGTAATGCCTGTACTTACTGTCGAGGAAAAAGAGCACTTCGAAGAGTATGGATTTGTCCATATTGAAGACGTTTTTGACCCTGAGGGGACCATTGATCCTGTGATCGATGAGTATGCCGCAGTCCTCGATTCGCTCGCCGATAAACTTCACGCTGAAGGCAAAATATCATCGACCTATTCAGGGCTCGAATTCGGCGACCGCGTAACTAAAATCTATGGTGAATCGGGCGAAATACACAACCAATTTTTTGATTTCTCACTCCCGCAAAACGGTGTCTTACCAGATACTCCGTTCTGGGCAGGTCCTGCAGTATTCAAAGCACTTACTGCTCCCGGACTACTGGACGTCGCTGAATCTGTCGTTGGTGGCGAGGTCTACTCCAATCCGGTACAACACGTTCGGATTAAGATACCCGAAGCCGTTTCACCACGCGACGAATACGGCAACGTGATGTTCGGAGCTACACCCTGGCATCAGGATGCTGGAGTTGTAAATCCAGAAGCCGATCAGACCAATATCCTGACGGTTTGGTTTCCTCTGATGGATGCCGGAGTCGAAAATGGTTGCCTCACGGTCGTCCCCGGGTCCCACCGCGGCGAATTGCTCACGCACTGCCCGGGATACAAAGAACGACCCGGGCTCCAGATCCCTGAACATCTATTCAATGTCGGCGACTCGATGCCTGTTCCAGTGAAAAAGGGCGGGGCCTTACTGCTGACTAAGCAGACTGTTCATGCAGCACTTCCGAACATTAGCAACCGTATTCGATGGAGTTTCGATCTTCGATATCAGCCAACGGGTGAGGCTACCGGACGAAGTGTATTTCCGGGCTTCGTCGCCCGTAGTAAGTCGAATCCTAATTCAGAGCTTCACGATGCAGAAACTTGGTTCGAGATGTGGAAAGACACCCGCGATTCACTCGCTAGAGGTGATCAGCCATCATTCAATCGATGGGATGCAGACGATCCCTCCTGCGCGTGATTCCAACTACTGCTGAACTCGAAACACTTCGCGAAGCCGGTCGCATCGCCTCCAATGCACGGAACTGGGCTGCGGAAACGATAAAGACTGGTTACCTGTTGCGCGATCTTCAGGAAGGCATGGAAACGATAATCCGTGAGGCGGGCGCGCTGCCTCCGTTTCCGGCTCAAACCAGCAGGAACAAAGTCGCTGCGCACTACTGTTCTTCACCAACAGACAACTCTAGATTTGAAGAAAACGACCTTGTAAAGATCGATGTCGGAGCGCATATCGATGGGTTAATCGTCGACACCGGAATCTCCGCCGATTTGTCAGAAGATCAGCGCTGGAAGGCACTGATCGGAGCCGCATCAGACGCACTAGATGCAGCGATTGGCATGTGCTCACCACAGCTCGATGTGGAAGATATTGGCGAACGCGTAGAGGAAGTAATCACCGCAGCCGGATTTCGACCAATTTTGAATCTGACGGGCCACGGATTAGGCAGGTATACGCTTCACGACACCCCACAAATTCCAAACGCTCGCATAGGGTTGAAGGGATCGCTTGAGGCAGGATCTATCTTCGCTATCGAACCATTCGCTACTTCAGGACGCGGCTACATCAAAGATGATGGCAAGCCCGAAGTGTTCATGCTCGAACGCACGCCAAAACCATCCAACAAGATCGATGCAGAGTCATTTGAAGCCATCCAAAGCTGGAAGGGGCTGCCGATAGCACGACGATATTTCAGCGATATTCCAAAGAAGCCGTTTGAGCGGACTTTGAAAGAGCTAATCAAACAGGGAGCGGCACGTGAGTACCCGCCGCTATCGGAAGTTACAGGGCACCACGTTGGATGGAAAGAACACTCGATCTGGCTCGGCCCTGATGGTCCAGAAGTGCTGACGGCGTAGATGTGACGTTAATCAACGATTACCCACAACAACCGAGGATGATTTGAACTACAAAAAGATCACGGGTGTCATTCCAATCCTTCAAACACCATTCGACAAGAGTGGCAGGATAGACACCGAAAGCCTTAGTAGAGTGGTTGATTACAACATCGAAGCTGGTGTGGACGGTTTGGGCATCGCACTGGCTAGCGAAGTGCTCCTTCTCAACGAATCGGAGCGTGATTTACTACTCAAAACCGTAGTAGGCCAAACCAACAACAGGGTTCCAGTAGTGATGAATACCGGTGCCAATGGAAACGATCTAGCCATTTACTACAGCAAGCGAGCCGAAGAGCTTGGCGCTGATGCTGTGATGCTTACGCCTCCGAATTCAGGAGTGGTTCGAGGTAACCCGGAAATCACCCGACAGTATTTCCGAGACATCGAAAGCGCAATCGGCGTGTCGGTGGTGCTTCAAGATGTGGAATTTGCGCAAGTTCCGCCGCAGATGGTCGCTGATATGGCACAGGAATGTCCCGGTATCGTCGCTTGCAAGATGGAAACGCCACCAACAGCACCTCGTATTGCTGCGACCGTTGATGCGCTGCAAGGCAAAATCGTCGTGCTTGGTGGGGGTGGTGCTACCTACCTCATGGAAGAGCTAGCGCGTGGCAGCAGTGGAACGATGCCGTTCAGTTCAACGCCTGCTGAATTCATGGAAATTATGGATGTTTACGTAAGCGGAAACATCGAAAAAGCAACGAAAATCTTCAATCTGCGAATTGCCCCTCTGTGTCATCTGGTTAGTCAGGCACCTGAGTTGGCAATCGGCTTCCACAAGCAAATACTCAAAAGACGAGGTTTGATCGAGTCTGCCCGAGTACGAGAACCCGCGGCCAGCCCCGATAAGCACACTCAGCGAGACATTGACGCTCTTCTCGAACGAGTTATTGTTTAGCCGTTAAAGTCAGCGCAATTAATGCACAATTTCACGGCAGATTAATTCAATAAAGCACTACTCGCGACTACCCGCCGAAGTTGAATTCGAATCCTACGCCTTGTTCCTTTGCCTGTTCGTAAACGAGCGAGGCGCAGGAAATATCTTGAATCGCCAAGCCCACGCTCTTGAACAGCGTGATTTCCTCTTCGTTCTCCCGCCCAACAAGCGTGCCATTGACCACCGCACCTAGGTCGCCATGAATATCGTCGGCTGAATACACTCCCTCCTCAATCGGAATCTGAATGTCGCCAGCCTCATTTAAGCAGGCCTGTTTCTGGTCGGCAACGACTTTAGCCCGCTGAATCGTCGCGGTATCGAGCTCACGGACACCCGGGGTATGTGAACCTATGGCGTTGATGTGAGCGCCGGGCTTCCACCAATCGGCTTGAACAATCGGCTTCGAAGCCGTCGTTGCGAGAGCGACAATATCTGACTCACGACAGAGTTCTTCACCACTTGCAGCTAACCGCACTTCAACACCAGTTTCAGCCGTTAACGATTCCGCAAATTTCCTGCGAGCGTCATCGGCATCGAGCGAGAAAGCAAGAATGGTATCGAGATCACGTGCGGCTGCCATTCCAACAACCTGTTGACGTGCTTGAACACCTGTGCCGAAAATTCCGGCGATCTTCGCATTCTTGCGAGCCAGATGGCGAGTGGCGACACCGGTTACTGCTCCGGTTCGGGCTGCGGTTAGGAATCCACCATCCATTACAGCAACCACTTCACCGGTCTGGTTATCTTGAACCAAGATTGTGCCGATCGTTGTAGGCAAACCAAACTTCGAAGGGTTCTCTTTATAAACGGTGACTGCCTTGATTCCGAGTGCACCGCCAGTTTTAAGATAAGCAGGCATGTAGGCAATCCACCCGCCAACTGCAGGATCAACAAAAACAGTGCGGTCGGGCATTTCTGCTGTGCCTGCCGCAAGTTCACCAAACGCAGCCTCGACGACGTCGATCGCTTTAGACATTGGAAGAAGCTTTATTACGTCAGATCGGTTCAGTAGTAGTGCCATTAGAATTCTCCAGCATGGTTTAGGAGGTAGGTCACATCAGTTCGGATGTGTCATATCAAATTGGATTACGATGGCGATTATAGCCATGCCGTAACTCTTACAAAATGATTTGTCCGTATTTGTTTCGGTTATCAACCCTTAACAGATAGATCACCCGCAGATGTAAAACAAATGTATCGTTGGTACAAGAAGATTGATTAGCAATAGTGGCTCTGTAGGACGCGCGTGTGACGAAATCGAACGATAAAGATCCTTGGCTCGGTGGCGAGGTTGAAAAAAAGCCTAAAGTTCTAAAGAACCTAAAGGGCAGCAAAAAACCTCAGGCTGAGAGCATGCCCGAAGACGGTGATGTGCTTAATGTGAATGACAAGCTAGAAATTGATACCGGATCTGTGGAAGCTGCTGAAGCCTCCGTTTCTTCGGAAGAAGCAACAGCCGATATCGAATCTGACTCGCCCGTAGGCGAGCAAGAATCCACCGGTGACACTCGATATGAGTTCACCCCATCGGATGTTCCAGATCGAGATCGCTTACTAGGCGATGAGCCGTACTACGGCGGCAGAGGCGGAACAGCTTTTGGGTTTGTTCGCCAGTCAGAAGCGAACTTCGTTCCTACCGAGCCGAAGCTATATATAGCACCCGGTACAGAAGATAATGATGGCGAAGAGCAGTTCGGGTTCCCTGATGTACCTGCGAATACTCAGCGCCTGTTCATAGCAATCGAAATTCCGCGGGCTGTGAAACGAGAACTATCTGAGTTGCCGGGAAGTTTCATCCCACGTGAATACGAGCGCGTCCGATGGATCGGACAAGATGCGATGCACCTCACACTGAAATTCTTGGGTGATATACCGATCAGCAAAATTCCGGAGATCAAAGATTCGCTGCAGCAGGCGGCAGAATCTACCGGACAATTCACGATGAAAATCGGTCGTACCGGGTGCTTTCCATCATTTAAAGACCCACGTATTTGCTGGATCGGATTCTCCGGTGAACTCAGGCGACTCGAACAACTTCAAGGTCGTGTAGAGGGTCGTATGGTCACTCTTGGTCTTGAGCCTGATGATCGAAATTTTGCAGCGCATGTGACGATCGGACGAACTCGACCTGGTATTCGTGGTCGATTTGCCGAAGATATTGGGGTTTCTTGGCGGCACGCTCCGCTCAAATCCACAGGAAAGATCGTTTCAGTGACTTCCATTGCACTGTATCGAAGCTACCTCGACGAAAAAGAAGACACGCAATACGAACAGTTAGCCAACTTTGAACTCGTCTAGCGCATAGGTTTTCGCAGCGTCTCGCGCCCAACGTCAGATCGCTCGTCTTCGATGATTTATTCCAGATGAGCGAAATGGAAACCAGCTGCTGCATGAAAAACATTGAGCAGGTAATATTGAAAAGTTACAGGTAACGACGGAGATACGATCGAATCCGTCCACCCCCTTTAAGCGAGCCCGGTATGGTGAGAGCGGGCATGGGGCGGGAATCGATCATCACTCCCGAGCCGTTCACTGAACGTCGGCGTGAACAAACGCTGGCGCTAGGCTGAACCGTTCCTGCCGGACGTTATACCGGCTCGACTGAGTGTTCCGATAAGCGAAGAGCGAATCGGGAAACCAGGGTGGTACCGCGGTACCGTTTTATTTCAAAACGCCCGTCCCTGATCCATTAGGGGCGGGCTTTGTTGTTAACTTGCGACATCGAACGTCTGTCTCGACTAATCGTCGAGAAAAACAAGTAGAAAGCGTGCCAATGGGCACACAAGGAAAAATACACGTGGCGAGCCACTTCGATTCAGTAGATCCAAAAGTTGACTTCGTAGCCAATGAGGAAGCAATTCTCAAGTGGTGGGAAGATAACGACATCCCAGCTCGCTATCGAGCGCTGAACGACGATAAAGAGAAGAAATTCTCGTTCATCGACGGTCCGATCACAGCGAACAACGCCATGGGTGTGCACCACGCATGGGGGCGCACGTACAAAGATCTTTTCCTTCGTTTTCGCAATATGCAGGGCTATAAGCAACGATTCCAGAACGGCTTCGACGGTCAGGGGCTTTGGATCGAAGTCGAAGTCGAAAAAGAGATGGGATTTAAGTCGAAACGCGACATCGAAGCGTTTGGGGTTGGCAAGTTCGTCGAAGAATGTCGTAAACGTGTCGACCGTTTTGCAGCTCGTATAACTGAGCAATCTAAGCGACTCGGATACTTCATGGACTGGGACAACTCGTACCACACGAAGTCCGACGAAAATAACTACACCATCTGGCATTTCCTAAAGACCTGTGCTGACAAAGGCTGGATCTACAAGGGTCGAGATGTCATGCCGTGGTGCCCGCGTTGTGGGACGGGACTCTCTCAGCACGAGATCGTCACTGAGGGTTATCAGGACATAACCCACGAAAGCCCGTATCTGAAATTCCCACTCATAGACCAAGGGCATGAAGGCGAGAATCTTCTCGTTTGGACCACCACGCCGTGGACTCTCGCAGCAAACGTGGCTGCCGCAGTAAACCCCGAATACACCTACGCCAAAGTCGAAGACCGCGGCGAGATCCTCTACTTCAGTAAATCTCTAGTTGAGTCACTAAAGCGTGATCATGTCTTGACCGACGAAGCCAAGGTAATTGGCGAAGTTAAAGGTTCAGAACTCGTAGGCCTCAAATATCGTGGGCCTTTTGACGAACTTCCTGCACAGGCAGAAACCATCGACCAGCACCGTGTACTGGCGTGGGACGAAGTCGGCGAAGACGAAGGAACAGGTATCGTCCACACGGCTCCCGGAGCCGGTGCCGAAGACTTCAAGCTCGGTAAGGAAAACGGGCTAACTCCAATCGCCCCGCTCGACCAGAACGGCATTTATTTAGAAGGATTCGGTGAATTCACTGGCAAATCTGCAGCTGATGTGAAAGACATGGTCTTCGCATCTCTCAAAGAAAAAGGGCTTCTCGTTCGAGTCAACAAGTACACCCACCGATATCCGGTTTGCTGGCGGTGCGGCACCGAACTCGTATTCCGCTTGGTCGATGAATGGTTCATCAATATGGACGAAATTCGACCCAAGATGGAAAAAGCCACGAACGAGATGAACTGGTACCCAGAGTTTGGTAAGGCGCGCGAGCTCGACTGGCTCAAAAACATGCAGGATTGGATGATCTCGAAAAAACGATATTACGGTCTCGCCCTACCGATCTACGCCTGCGATTGTGGGCACTTCGATGTGATTGGTTCACAAGAAGAACTCAAAGAACGTGCAGTCGAAGGCTGGGCAGAATTCGAAGCAAGCGGCGCATCACCACACCGACCGTGGATCGATGGCGTGAAAATCGCTTGCTCAGAATGTGGTGAACCAGTCGATCGTATTCAGGATGTTGGAAATGCTTGGCTCGATGCCGGAATCGTTCCGTTCTCGACCATCGGCTACAAGTCCGATCCTGAGTACTGGAAAGAATGGTTCCCTGCCGACTGGATATCAGAAAGCTTTCCGGGACAGTTCCGCAACTGGTTCTACTCTCTGATCGTTATGGCAGCCGTACTCGAAGACTCACTGCCAGCTAGAAACGTTTTTGCATACGCACTGATGCGCGACGAAAACGGCGATGAGATGCACAAGTCAAAGGGCAACGCCATCTGGTTCGAAGAAGCAGCCGACAAGATGGGTGTCGACGTGATGCGTTGGACCTACAGTCGGCACAATCCGGCATCAAACCTCAACTTCGGCTACAAGACAGGAGATGAAGTTCGCCGTCAATTCATGATTCCTCTGTGGAACATTTATTCCTTCTTTACGACCTACGCCAACCTCGATGGTTGGACGCCCGGCGACTGCTCGATTCCGGTATCGTTCGGATTCGACGCCGAAGGCACGAAAAACGCTTATGAGTCGTGGACCATGCCTAAGGGTGAGGGGTTCTCTGAGCTCGACCGTTGGATCCTCTCTGAGCTGAATCAACTCATCGCCAAGATGACCGACAACCTAGAAAACTGGCAGCTTCCGTATGCCGCCAGTGAAGTTGAGCAGTTCGTTGAGGATCTGTCGAACTGGTACGTCAGGCGATCACGTCGACGCTTCTGGAAAACGGAAGGCGACAAGGACAAAAACGCCGCCTATTCGACGCTATACACATGCCTGACTACGCTTTCTCGTCTGTTGGCTCCGTTTACGCCTTTCGTAGCCGACATCATGTTCCGAAACCTCGTTGCCGATCGCATTGACAGCGCGCCGGATTCGGTCCACCTGACGTCGTGGCCAAAATCCAATGAATCATTGATCGACGAAGACGTAATGAACGAAACGCGCCTTGCGATTCGACTGGCTTCTCTAGGTCGGTCGGCACGAGCGCAATCACGGCTAAAAGTTCGTCAGCCTTTGGCAGAGTTCATCGCAGAAGTACGGCACGATTGGGAGCATTTTGCTCTCGCCAAAATCGAGAATGTTCTAAAAGAAGAATTGAACGTGAAAGCTGTTCGAGACGCATCAGCAATGGGCGGTCTGCTCGGATTCGAAATTAAGCCGAACCTGCGCATACTCGGACCCAAGTACGGTAAGCAAATTGGCGAAATCAGAAATGCGCTGCAAGCAACCGATGCCAATGAAATCGCACGAGCTTCCGAAGCCGGTGAAATCATTTCAATAGGCGGATTTGAACTAGAATCAGACGAAGTTCTCGTCGAACGAATAGCGCTTGAGAACTATGCAGTCGCCACCGACGCCGGTTATGCCGGAGCAGTCTTTACGGTTGTTTCAGACGAACTAAAAGCTGAGGGAACAGCCCGCGAAGTGGTGCGTATGATTCAGAATCTACGCAAAACGTCAGGTCTCGAAATCTCAGATCGAATCAACCTCTGGATGTCGTGTTCAGATGATGTGACCGGAGCTTTGATGACCTACTCTGACTACATTGCGGCAGAAACGTTGGCTGAAAACATCGACCTCGGAGCAGTCCTTAGCGACGATGCGCTCGGAATAGCCGCAACTGAAACTTTGATACTCGATGACGACTCAACTATCACCGTCGCTTTAGAAAAAGCGTAATTCGTTCTGTAGGTAGGGCAACAAACATGAAAGCACTCCTCCTCGACAAACCCGGCCCAGTATCCGATCTTCGCATTGGTGAACTTTCTCTACCCGAACCGGGCCCGAACGAGATTCGAGTGAAGGTTTACGCTGTCAGCCTTAATCCGGTCGACTACAAACTGGCAGGGCGTGGCAACGATAACTGGACGTTCCCGCACGTTCTCGGACTCGACGTTGCTGGTGTTGTCGACGCGATCGGTTCTGACGTTGTTCAGTGGCACCCATACGATCGGGTTTTCTACCACGGCGATCTCACCAAGGCTGGCGGATTCGCCGAATACGCGATTACAACCGCCCACACTAGTGCCAGGATTCCAGACAACGTCACGTTTGCTGAAGCGGCGGCAATACCATGCGCAGGACTAACCGCTTACGAGGCGGTGGTGCGTCGTCTAGATGTCCAACAAGAGCACACGGTATGGATGCAGGGTGGTGCAGGTGGCGTAGGCGGCTTCGGGATTCAGATATGCAAGAACATAGGCGCAACGGTCATAACCACTGCCTCTGAACGAAACCATGATTTCGTGAAGTCGCTCGGGGCAGATCATGCGATCGATTACAACAACGAGCACGTGGTCAAAACGATCATGGCAATTACTAACGGTCGAGGAGTTGATCGGGTACTCGGAGCGGTCGATGCAAATACCGTCAATGAAGGAATTGAAGTTCTTAAATTCCGTGGAGGAATCGCCTGTGTAGCCGGAATGCCGACCATCACAGACACGACGTTCTCTGGTGCGAAGTCGATCCACAACATTGCGTATGGCGGGGCTCACACGTCGACCAATCGGGCAGCCCAGTTCGATCTCGCGAAAATGGCACAAGAAATGATCGCACTCGTAGCCGATAAGAAAATCGATCCGATGATCGAGCAAACGATTAGCTTTGAAAACATTCCAGAGGGTCTAGCTCAACTCGAATCCCGCCACGTTCGTGGGAAGATCGTCGCTGAGATCGAATGAGCATTTAGCGCAGAACTGTGCGGTTTGGGCCCCTTTCAGCTTTCTCCTGATCGGTGAACCTAAATAAGTAAAACCCACAATGCCGATTTGGTGCTAAGACTAAGATCATTCATCACTCTATGCATAGACTCAATAGCGAGTCTATTCGCATGTGACTCGTTGATAGAGATTGCATTGATTTTCCTGTTATTAGGTTCTGGAATAATCACGGTATCGCTTGTGGTTTACGCAACTCGTCTCGAGGGTCGTGCCGGAATAGCGCCGATGGCTGTCGTATTCACTGGTATCGCGATTTGGTCATTCGCATATGTAATTGAACTCAGTGCTGAATCATTCGACATGAGACTAACGGCAGCAAAAGTCTCATATGTTGGGATTGTTCTCATCCCCGGCTCATGGTTTGTGTTCGCACTCGAATACACCGGTAGACGTCGTTGGATATCGAAGAGACTGATTCTTGCACTGACAATTGCGCCACTCATCGCCCTGACTGCCGTCTGGACAAATGACTTTCACCATTTGCGCTGGACTGGCACCGTGATTCACCGGACAGAGCAGTCGTACTGGATAGAATTCAAAGGAGGTCCATTTTTTTGGGTGCACAGTATCTACTCATACAACCTGTTATTAGTGGGTATGGGCTTGGTATTTCGAGAGGCCATTCGTCTACCAGGCAAATTAAGAAAACAGGGATTCGCCCTCATTTTCGTAACGCTAACACCGTTCTTCGGCAGCATGCTTCACGTTCTGGGCATCTCACCGTTCGGGATCATCGATCCAGCTCCAATAACCGCGTTAATCTCTAGCTTGATGATGATCGTAATAGTTAGGCGACTCAAACTTCTACAAGTTCTCCCAATCGGTCGAGAAGTCATAATGAAGAACTTTCGAGATGGAATGATCATCGTCGATGAGAACTCCGTTATCGTTGATATCAACCAAACAGCTGAGCAAATCATAGGCCTCACGTTAAACGACGTTGTCTTGAAAAACGCTAAGGAAATTTTCGGAGACCGAGGAACATTCACCAGCTTCGATTTTACGTCGACTTTGGGATTGGAACACGGCGTGCATATCGATCCAGTCTTGGGCGTAAATGGTCTGCACTACCACCCGGTGGTTTCCAACATTGACGATGGATCAGACAGGATGTTGGGGCGGTTAGTGATTTTCCGAGATATTTCAGATCGAATGGAAGTCGAGAAACAAGTCGCTGAAGCACGAAGCCAATTCCTATCAACAATTTCGCACGAGCTCCGAACTCCACTAACTGTTATTTCAGCATTCGCCGATATATTGGTGAGTAACCGGGAACAAATCCTCGGAGAAAAACAGATCCAGCAGGTATCGGCAATTCAACGATCATCAAGAAATATGAATGCGCTGATATCTGACCTGCTTGACGTGTCACATTCTGATGGCGGACGTCTCACAATCGAACCCGTTGAGTTTGAGTTGACACAAGTAATTCGAGATATCGAGATAAACACTCAGAACCAACTCGATGCTAAAAATCAGCAGCTCCTCATTGAAATGAACCACAGGGAGTTATATCTGGTTGCAGATGAGTTGAGATTTATTCAAATTGTCACGAATTTGGTTACGAACGCATCGAAATACTCTGCGATAGGCAAGACCATTAACTTAGATTTAGATGTTCTTCGATCTGGAATTCGATTATCCGTAGCAGATGAAGGAATCGGCATATCTACAGAGGATATGTCAAAGATGTTTACGCCATTCTTCCGGGCTGAAAATGCCGAGACTCGCTCGCAACCTGGCACCGGGCTGGGACTATCAATCGTCAAATCAGTGGTTGAACTTCATGATGGAGAAATCGAAATCGATAGTGTTTTCGGCGTCGGAACCAAGGTGACATTTTGGATTCCCGGATTGATCGATAAGACAGTGGATCAAGCGGTCGCTTAGCGATTTTCTGTAGGATCGACGCTCTTCACGGTTCAAGCCCAACCTGCGTGCCACCGACACATGGACAACAATCTAATCTTTCGCCCGATGGTAACAACTGTGTGCCTGTCCCAATTCAAATCCGATACACTGCGGCAAGATGATCGCCACACTCACTTAGACCAACATAGAACCTCTTCGATTAAAAATCCTGCGATAGCACTACAAGCACCATAGGATTGAGAGCAAGAAGATATTTCACAGAAATACGGGGTATTGAACGGCGTATCGGTGCGTTCGATAAAACGCTTCTTACCATTGATTCAAGATCAGAATCGGTATCGATGCGAATTCGAAAACTCTCAACTGGCTCTGAGACCTGACACTTCCGAAGCAAAGGCTGAAACAGTGACGTTCACGCCATAACTAGTCGCGATCTGGCCGTATGGTGGCGCCGTTTGTAATTGAACCAGAGTTCCTCACCGCGTCTGGATTATCATCAAAATCCGAGTATTGCCCTCCAGTAGGGATTGGGTTTGACATACCCGGCAGCGACGCCGTCCCACGAATTCGCTGTAAGCTTCTCGATAGTGACTGATTGCGCTTCTTCTGTTCGGCTTCCGCCAGATAGAACGCGTATCGCGAAGTGAGCATTGCCCCAACCAACAAAATAATCGCCGACACGTAAACAAAAATCATCAAAACGATGATTACGCTGACACCACCATAAATCGTAGTCGCCACACCGCTCATGTTTCTCAGATAGAAAACAAAAATCGCTTTCGAAATTTCAAACGCGGCAGCACCGGCAAGTGCGGTTGGCCAAACCTCTTTGAACCGCAACTTAGTATTCGGTAGCCACCAATACAAAGTCAGGAACACCATGAAGTTCAGCACTAAGGGAACGAACACAGCGATCCGTTGCCAAAGAACGGGGTCGCTAATAGGAGCGTCGGGAAGCCAAATTGCCGAAAGGTCCTGAATGAAAGTGATCGTTCCGGTAATAATCACCGAAGCGAACAGCAGGGTTGCGGCGCCAAACATCAAAGCGATGTCCATCATTCGTTCAGTAATGAATGAACGAGTCTTATTGATGCCCCAAATGACATTTATGCTCTTACGTATCGCGCTAAATACTTGCTGCGATACCCAAAATAGTCCGATGACTGCGACTACTCCACCAACTGCCCGTCCGTCCGAAATACTCTTAAAGAAGTTCCCAAGAAATGCATCGTCGGCTTCGGCGAGAACGGGAATCTGTTCTCTAAGTCCAGCAATCAATTGGGTCTCGAAATCTCCGACACCGAGAAATAACGAAAATACTGCTATCAACGCCAGTGAAAGTGGAAAGAGCGAGAAGAACGCGTAGTACGCAATGGCCGCCGACATATACGGACCGTTCTTTTCAAGGAACTCGTTGAAGTTACTTGAAATGAATTTGATTATTCGAACTACGGCGTTAAGCATTAGGCTACCCATTGTGCCAATTAGAGTTCACGCGGTGCAATCGTGACGATAAACGTATAAACGGGACGAACACAGAATATAATTTGGTGCGTATACGAACAGACACTCCGCCACCGCGCAATTAGCCCAGCTCGCCAGCTCGGAATGCAGTGATGTAGTTCATTGCGAAATCGTCATTGCCTTTAAGCAACTCAAGTGCGAAGCGCGCGGGGACTGAGTCGAGATCGGCGTTGAGTGATTGCTGAGCGGAGGTTGTCATGGGATCAATGATCCCAGAGTCAGCCCCGGCCTGAATCGCCAAGTATAGGAACACATCGTTAATGAGTTGTCGCTTCGGAATCCCAAACGACACATTGCTCATACCACCCGCTATATGAATTTCATCTCCGAACTCTGCTCTTATTTTCTCGATGGCCTCGAAGGCATGTTTACCGTAGTTCGCATCTACCGCGATTGGAAAATATAGAGGGTCGACGAATATGTCGCCTTTATCCATGCCTTTCGACAACGCCATTTCCACGATCCTACCGACGTTCTCAAGTCGTTCGTCAGCATCTGCCGGCATACCGACCTCGTTCGACGCCATGACCACGGCCCGAGCGTTGTGCTTCTTCGCCATATCGATCGCCTCAGGTCGCTCGAGTGCGATCGAGTTCAGCATTGGTCGTCCTAGACTTCCGCTATATGCAGACAGACCTGCTTCGATGATCTCTGAATTAGAAGAATCTATGCTCGGAGGAACCGAAGAAATCGATTCGACAAATTTGACCAGCCACTCCATCGTGGCAATCTGCTCGTGTAGCCGGTATGAAGACTCGTCGACGTTCAGATCGAGATAGTGCGAACCGGCGTTGATCTGCCGATCGACCTCGTACTTGATGTAAGCCTTGCCAGCTTCAGCCTGATCGGCATCGCCATTGGCACCCATCCACATAGCAATTTGGAAGTGTTTTAGCGTGCCCTGCTGATACGGCTGGGTGGTAGTGAAATGTTCAGGAACATGGACGAATCGCCGTTCACCATCGAGTCGGTACTTGATTGCCTCTTTACCATCTTCGAATACGTGACCACGCACCCCGCCACGCTTCACAACGCGAGTTGCGTGAATGTTCTCACCTATTACGGTGAACTGATCGGGGCTGCTGATGACTTTAGGCATTGTGTTTCACTTACTGGCTCGACCACTACTAATAATTTCTGGTCGGTATCTCAAGCTGTTGTAGCCGAGTAACGACTACCGATTATGCATTACCATGGGGATCAACGGGGCTCTGCTTAGCGTGATGGTCACGTTTGAGGAATGTATTAGCCCAGGCTGATGTGTGGCGAAGAGATGCATCGCGGAACACAACAGGGCGTTGCAGCATTTTCATCTCGTCACCAAATGGTTTAAGACGATCATAAGCGCGAATCCATATGCACTCCTGATCTAGAATTTCGCATTGACCGGCCTTCGTACCACCGCACGGTCCATTTCGTTGGCTTTTCACGCATTGGGATTCCGGGCAAAGGTAAGCGATATCTGGAAGTGAACAATCGCCGCAATCGCGACAGTGATAAACCGGAACTTTCGTCGCCTGTTCAAGTACGTGGATGATACCTGTCAATTTCTTGCTCTTATCGATCGGTCCGTAAACGATTTTTCCAGCCTTGAATCCAAAAGAGCCTTCGGTAAACACACGGTCATGAACAAACTTCCCGATTCGATACTGCAACGGTACGGTGAATCGAGACTTAACCTGGGCAGATTTGGTTTTGGAGGCGAGATACGACTTACTGACTTCGTTCGAACTCACACCAGCGTTATCACCCTGCTCGTAGTAATAGAACTCGTCTGGTTGGGCGAAGTTGATTTCTTTAGCGAATTCTTTCCAATCATTCTCGCCATATGAATCCGCCATCTCGAGGATGTTCTGGATTCGACCCAATTGCGGGCGACCTGATATGTATGCGCCTCGATAACCAATTCCTTTGAGAATCGCTATCTGCTTGGCCGCTAGCTCAGAAAAGAACGCTCGGCCTCTATCTTTCGACTTGGCCTGCTCATTCGCTATATCTCGAAGTTCGTCCGAAACCCAGACTCCAGGCACCCCCCATCGATTAAAGAATCGACCGGCTGGTGCGGTTAGGATGAATACTGATCCAATCAACGGCAATGGGATGTTGTTCGACTGGACGTATTGATACAACTCTGAAGCTTTTCGAGAGCCGTAGCCGATCTGGGTGATGGCGAATTTTGCACCAGTACGTGCTTTGAGCGCCAACTTGAAGTACTGAGTCATCAACTCACCTTCGAGTTTTTTGAACGGACTAACCGCGCAACCGGCGAAGAAATTTGTCTTCTCAAGCCGATCTTCCCGTCCAACCGATCCCCACATTTGGTTCGGCAGGCCATCGTTCATTTGCGACATTAGTTCGAGAAGCCCAACAGAATCGATATCGAACACTGGTTGGGCCTGGCCATTAAATCCGCCAGTCGGATAGTCGCCAGAAAGTGCGAGAACGTTAGAAAAACCCTGACTACCGAGTGCCCAGAGTCGACTTTCAACACCATTACGGTTGTAGTCCTTGCACGACATGTTGATCACGACATCTCGCCCACGGAAGAGAAGGTCTTGACCCAGCACTTCGGGGCGGATATGTGGATTACCTCCAGGATTGTCTGTCAAAGAAACAAAATCGACCCGGTCGAATTCGGAAAGTTCTTTGGCAAGTTCTGCCGTTTTCCTTGAAGCTTCCGCCATGAGAAGACCGCGGGAAGTTTCGATTTCGACAGATGTCAAGAATCGATCGCTATTTTCCAACATTCCGCGTAGGTTTTGAGAAGTTGAACCGATTGGTTCCAATGAAGCCCCTCTGTCTAGTCCAGTTACTTCGAAGTACAAGCCTATCGGGTCACTGTGTGGTACACACCAGTCGTTCGCAAGCCTGATACGTGAGGGATGGGGGAATTTACCAGTGGCACTCGCATTTTGAGTTCGACTAGACATCACTGCAAACTCTAAATTCGAACGTCAGTGACCTTTATTTGACGTGATCGAGCAATCCTACCGCGGGTAGAATAAACATACATTCGAAGATGTCCGTTGCCGGATAGCGGTTCCGTGTAACGTTTACGTGTAATTGAACTGTAGTGGAGAGGATCGGATCCTCAAAATCGCATGAAAACAAAGCAGCAAGTTGTAGTAATTGGGCTAGGTCGATTCGGCGGTAATGTCGCTCGTACGTTGTATCAGCTCGGTCACGACGTCATGGCAATCGACATTGATGAGGAACGCGTCCAGAATCTCATGGGTGAGGTAACGTACCCCGTGGCCGGTGACGCAACTCAGGAAGCGGTTCTCCGTGAGCTCGGCGTCCACAACTTCGACATCGGAATAGTAGCTATTGGCGCGAATGTTGAGGCCAGCATTATGGTTAGCGTATTGTTCCAAACAATGAACTTGCCGTTCATCGTTGCACGTGCACACAGCACACTTCACGGAAATACGCTACGCAGACTTGGTTGTCACCGGGTCATCCATGCTGAGGAAGAGATGGGAATCAGGCTGGCGCACAGCCTTTTCAATCCTGACGTTGAGGAATATATGGAACTTGCCGACGCGTACGGAGTCAGTCGATTACAGGTTCCTGACCGTTTCACAAATATGACGCTCGCTGAGGCTGGATTCGCAAGCGCTCGCGGTAAATATGGAATTGCGATTGTTGCGTTGAAAAGGGGCGATGAGATCACGCTCAGCCCCGATTCAGACGAACGACTTCGTGCGGGAGACGTTTTAGTAGTTGCGGGTCGAGACGAGTACATCAGTCGAATCACCAGCTAGCCGTAAAGCACACATATAACTCGCTACTAAAACATGTTTAGCGGGCAAAGTGCTAAAAGGTAAGTAGAATCTCATGCCTTTCAATCGAGTAATAGCGGTCGTCACAGACGATCCATCTGATATCAACACCGTCTCTCGGGCGGCTGACATCGTTCGAGACGATCGCGGCCACTTGTACGTCATCTATGTGATAAAAATTGAGCGAGCATTACCTCTTGATGCTGAACTCGAAGATCAGATAGCCAGGGGGGAACAGGTCCTTCACCGGTCCGAAAGGCTGGCTCGACTTCCACGCGGTGATATCGACTCTCAATTGCTTCAAGCGCGTGAAATCGGTCCTGCCGTTGTGCATGAAGCGATCGTTCGAGATGCAGATGCTATTGTTGTCGGAACTTCCTATCCGACCGAATACGGATCTTTTTCTCTCGGTAATGACGTTCCGTACATACTCGAACATGCCCCGTGTGATGTAATTTTGTGGCGGGAACACAGTGGCGCTGCACATCCCATAGCTCGAACTTCGAGGAACGGACGAGCCTAAAAGGCTGATATAACCATTACAGGTTCACAAAAAAATCAGGCAATTCAGGATTCGTACCTGCAAATATGAACGTAATAATCGTAGGGGCCGGTAATATCGGCTCATCACTCGCCCGAAAACTTAGCGATATAGGGCACAAAATTACTGTTATCGAGAAGAACCCTACGGCGATCTCGCAACTTCCTCGCGGACGAGTCGATTCGGGTGTGATGACTGTCATACACCGTGATGGGTCGACCGGCGCAGCAATGCTTGAAGCTGGAATTTCTGAAGCGGACGTGTTCATCGCCGCAACTGGTAAAGACTCACTAAACGGATTAGCCGCACAACGGGCGAAGATCATATTTCACGTAGCTCAGGTGATAACTGTCGTCGGAGACGAAGGTGCACGAACGCTCTACGATTCGCTTGGTATCAAGACGATCAATAAAGCAACGCTAGCGAGCGACAAACTCATCAGTATGCTGACAGGGGATGTGTAACGAAATATGTACCTCGTAATTGTCGGTGGCGGAAAAGTGGGCGCCCCCCTCGCATCTTCTCTCATCAATGAGGGGCACGAAGTGTTCGTGCTCGACAAGGATCCAGAAAAGGTCGCGTCACTGCAACGTGAGCTTGGGATGATCGCAACGGTCGGCGAAGCAGCATCCGTGAAAGCTTTGCAAGATGCAGGGGCCGCACGTGCAGGAGCGCTCATTGCGACCACTAGTTCGGATGAGGATAATCTAGCCGCCTGCCAGCTTGCGAGAACAAATTTCAATGTACCTCGTACGATCGCCGTAGCGCATTCACCTGAAAACGCCAGTTTGTTCGAACGAGCTGGTGTTGATCTGGTCGTTAGTACTACCGACCTCGTGTTATCTAACCTCGCTACTGCACTTCCAGCCCACCCACTGATACGGCTGATGCCAATTGCCGATCGTTCGCAGGAACTCGTCGCAATTAAATTACCCGCAGCAGGAACCGTCATAGGGCGCAGTCTTTCTGAACTTCGACTTCCTTATGGAACGAAGATCGTCCTGATAGTGACTTCAACTGGCCAGTCGAAACCGTCCAATTCCGATGCTGTGATCGAAGCCGAAGATGAAATCATTGCTTTGTCGCCTTCCAATTCGACTAATGAGCTGTGGGAGTTACTCACAGAACTGAGGTAATCATGCCGAAAACAATTGCATTTCTTGGGCCAGAAGGTACCTATACCGACGAGGCGTGCTATCTCTACGCACCAGAAGAAGATCGAATTCCTTTTGCATCTCTGAGTCTCGTGACCGGTGCACTAGAGGAAGGCAAAGTCGACGAAGCGGTGGTTCCTATAGAAAATTCGCTAGGGGGCACAGTTATCGAAGTTGTCGATTACCTAATCACCTCTAAGAATGCGCATATCACCGGCGAAATTCTTCTGCCAATTAATCATTGTCTTATTACTCGACCAGGGGTGAAACTGAGCGATATTAGAGTAGTGATGTCGAAACAGGAAGCGCTGACCCAGTGCAGAGAATTTCTTTCTAGAGAGCTGAGGTTTGCGGAACAGATACCCACGACCAGCACCGCCCTTGCAGTAACCGACCTTAAAGAGGCGGATGACCGAACAGCGGCAATTGGGCCACGTCGCTCAGCTGAACTGGCTGGATTGCCGATTCTTGTACACGGTATTCAAGATCGACAGAACAACGTGACGAGATTCGCTGTTTTAAGTTCAATTGGCGCGTCTCCTGCAGGCAGTGACAAGACATCAATTGCCTTCGATTTCGACCGTCCAGATGCACCTGGACTTGTTTACGGGGCACTTAGCCCATTCGCAGATCGTGGCATAAATCTGCTGAAAATTGAGTCGCGCCCTACCGGAAAAGGCATGGGCAACTACATATTCCTTCTCGATTTTGAAGGACAGGTCGACGAATCGCACATACAAGAAGCAATCGCTGATCTGAAGAAGCACACCTCGACGTTCAAGATCTTTGGGTCCTACCCGAGAGCCAAAGGGCTTTCGATCAGGTAGTAAAGTGTCTGTTTAGCGGGACCTCCGGCTAAAGATCTTCATCGTCTAGATCGAGATCGTCGAATCCGTCGTCATCTCGCGTCTGCGAGGCGGCTCGTCGACCTTCTGTGGCAGCGGTCGCCATTCGCTCACGGGTCGCTGAAGTAAGTTCGTCTGCCTTGTCTCGCCATTCTCGGCTTTGATCGAGTATGAATGCACGAGTCTCTTCTCCAGATTTCGGAGCGAGAATCATTCCGGCGACGAACCCACCAATACCACCCATAAGTAGCCCGAGAAGAAATCCTCCTCCGCCACTGTCTTTCTCAGCCATTACTTACCTCTGGGATCTGCATTTCGTCTCAGGGTGAGAACGAATCAACTGTAGTCCTGTATCTATATGCGTCTGTGCGCTTTACTTGTTTTCTGGATCGGCGTCCTTTGGCGCACTAGCACCGAAAAGCCGAGTAATACCTTGAAATGCGCCAACAAGACCAAGTCCCTTTGCAACTGGCTTCAGCACTGACGCAGCATCTTCAATGGCTTGGCGCGCTACTGCGACTCTACCGAACGTCTCTTCAAACCTCTCAGCGACATGTTCCATTCGGTCCATGAAACGATTCACCCGTATATAAAGGCGCAGCGAAAGAGCAGCAGCGAACAACATGACAATAAACGAAAACAGCAAGAAGACAATTAAAACAATGTCTTTTATCTGGGCTATAGTCTCGGTGAGCGTCATATGGGTCTTCAGTTCAGCGCACGTTGGCGACGGTCGAATTTTCAGTTAAATATCGACTAGGCAGTCACTCAATACTAGCAGTGAGTTGAATACAACCGCAACATTATATAGTATTTAGTTGTTAACTATTTACTTTTTATAAATCTGGCAGTGATATCGGCTGGTAATTCATTAAGTGCCTCGTTACTCACTCATTAGCGGTGATCATTACGATTCGAACACCATAGTGTGGACATATTTCGCACTATGAAGAGTCGGGACCCAGCGGGGGGTTACTTCCATATCTTCGACAAAACGCGTCATCGGGCAGAGGGGGCAAGTTTTTCTGAGTGGAACAGCCTGCAGTCCGCAGGGGGTCAGCAAACTATTCGAGAAAGTCTCGTAGCATTTTCGAGCGAGTCGGGTGGCGCAGTTTTCTGAGTGCCTTCGCCTCAATTTGGCGAATTCGTTCACGGGTAACACCAAATTCTCGACCGACTTCTTCGAGTGTACGGCTGCGCCCGTCTTCTAGACCGAACCGCAGTTGCAAAACCCGGCGCTCACGCTGGCTGATCGAATCTAGAACCGTATCGACCTGTTCCTTTAGCAACTGGTACGAGGCGGCCTCGGCAGGTGCCTGGGTATCGTGATCAGGAATAAAATCGCCGAGGGAAGAATCATTTTCCTCACCAATCGGTGTTTCAAGCGAGATCGGTTCTTGAGATATTTTCAGAATCTCTCGAACTCGCTCTGCCGACATTTCCATCTCGCTGCCAATCTCCTCGGAAGTCGGCTCTCTACCAAACTCCTGCACAAGCCGTCGACTTACCCGAAGTAACTTGTTGATCGTTTCGACCATGTGAACAGGTATTCGAATCGTGCGAGCCTGATCAGCAATTGAACGAGTAATAGCCTGTCGAATCCACCACGTAGCGTATGTACTAAATTTGTAGCCCTTGCGGTAGTCGAACTTTTCTACAGCCCGGATTAGCCCGATATTCCCCTCTTGAATTAGATCTAATAACGACATTCCGCGGCCGATGTATTTTTTGGCAACCGAAACGACCAATCGCAGATTAGCTTCCGTCAGATGGCGTTCAGAGCGTTCTGATTGATCGGCAATTCTCGAAAAATGTGCGCCAAACAAGAATTCGTAGACCCCCAATTGGCTTTTGCAGGCACTATTTGCTGCGGTGCTCGCCAGAGAGTCCAGCCAGGGGTCATCGTCCAGCGCATCCAGAGCTTCAGGAGCGACTAGTGCTGAGTCGATGGATAAATCCTTGACCATGCCCTGAGCAGCTTCAAGTTCACAGTTGAACGCATCTGAAAGGAAAGCCAATAGATCTTCGTTGTGCGGACCGTCTATCAACTCGCGTAGCTCGGGAATGCCTAGCAGTGTTCCAAGTGTGACATTTTTCGGAAGACCGATGAAACCTGCGATTGCTGAAGCAACTTCGTGCTGCGAACCCACTCGGCTAAGCAGTTCACATGTAGTATCGGCCGAAGTCGGCATTCGACCAGTGAGTGCAGCCATCTCAGCCTGCAAATCGGAGAGCCGTCGCGAAATTTCCATACCGCGAGCAAGAAATCGCTCGTCCTGAGCCGTTAGTAGGCTGACGCGGCCGATCTCGCGCAAATACATGCGCACAGGGTCGTCTGATATTTCTGAATCTTCGACCACGGGATTGAAATTGAGTGCTGCGAAACCCTCTGACTCTTTCGAGTCCCACGTTTCCAATTCCGAAGCGCTCGATGCTACCGCACTCGAACGGAACACAGCCGGAGCCGCACGATCACCAGTATCATCATCGTCGGTTGCATCACCATCCAGATTGTTACTGCTGTTCGGCAGCAACAATTCTCCTGAGCTAACAAGATCCTGAAGTTGGTCTTCGTTGTCGGTTGTCCGGGTGGATCGTGCCATTTTTATGCCCGCCCTGTCATTACTCTTCGAAGATTCTCGTTCGGCAGGAGCGATTGATTCAAAAGCTCCTGTGCTTCCTCACCTTCCAACTCCCCAAATCGTTCGGTTTGCAGTTTTTTGATACCCCGAAAGTGCCGTTCTCTCAACCGCATCACACACTGAGTGACATCCGCGACATACCGGGCTTGATCCGACGGAGGTAGCTCACGTTCCACAAGGCGATGTGCTTTTTCCGTTAATTCATCACCGAGTTCGTGCGAAATTTCGTCGAGTGTAGATGAGGATTGCCATGCAGTAAACAAGGCCCTATTGTCGGTCCCGTGCAGAAACTCGGGTGGCATTGCCAACGCAAATTCCCGTAGATCCTCTCTCTGCAGCACTAGAGTAAGAAGATGCTCTTCAAGGGGATCACCTCCGGAACTACCAAGCACCTCGGTAACTTGTTGCGACGAAATTCGTCCCGTATCCACAAATTGCGACTTGTTTCCCCTTCTCGCAGAAGAGTTACTGCGCGACCGAGAGCGAGACAGTAAACGAGGTTTATCGACTATTGATTTGAGCCTTTGCTCGGTTACACCAACCAGTTTCGCTGTAGTCGCCCAATAACGATCCCGGTCGTAGTCGTTCGTCACGTTGTAGATCAGAGGAGCAACACTGTTTGCGAAATCAGCAATACCTTGACCAGAATCTAAATTATGAAGTTTTGACTTCGCAATGAGCAAATAATCGATCAGTGGCTCTGCAGCGTTCAGTGAAGCTCGCCAGCTATCTGGGTCAGAACGAATAGCTTCGTCTGGGTCTTTTCCGCCATCCGGACGTGCGACTTTCACTTCGAGTCCTCGACGTCGACCGGTACTGAGTTCAGCAGTTACGCCCTCAAGTGCCCGCATCGTCGCAGCCTCACCAGCGGCGTCAGAATCAAGGCACAGAACAATCGTTCCCGTGCCCCCAGCTGTTGCGTGTCGAGAGAGAGAATCCAATTGCAGGCCGGTTACCGCTGTCCCCATCGAAGCGACAACATTGGTGAAGCCGTGTTCGTGAGCAGCGATTACGTCCATGTAACCCTCAACGACTACCGCTTCGTTCGACGACCGAATCGACTCAGCGGCCCAGTTCAAGCCATATAAAGTCGAGGATTTGTCGAACGCATCGGTTTGAGGTGTATTTAGGTACTTTGGTTCTGAACCATCAAGTGTTCGAGCTCCAAAGCCAATGATTCGGTCGCGAGCATCACGAATCTCTATCGTGAGCCGTCCCGTGAACATGTCTCGCCAAGAACCATCGTCCTTGCGTGTGATCAACCCTGCGTCACGTGCAGTTCGCGCTTGAACGTTTTTCGTCCGCAGGTGCCCTGAAAGAGTTTCCATCCCACTGGGAGCGAGACCTAGTCCACGGCGAACCGCAGTTTCAATGTCTATTCCCCTGTCAGTCAGGTATTTGAGAGTTTCTTCGCCAATAGGAGCTCTCAATCTCGAAAGAAAGTATTCCGAGGCGATTTCGTTAGCTTCAATAAGACCTGTGATTGGCTTCTTGCGGGGCTCGTTCTTGCGCTCTTCAACCTTGATCCCGGCGCGATTCGCCAGATTCTCAAGAGCTTCAACGAACGACATGTTTTCCTTCTTCATCATGAAGGAAATAACGTCGCCCCCCTCAGCGCAGGACCCAAAGCATCGCCAACTGCCAGATTCGGGGTAAATCACAAATGATGGCGAACGTTCAGAGTGGAATGGACAGAGAGCTTTAGGTTGGCGCGACGAAGTATCCAAGTCGACATAATCTGAGATGACTTGAACGATATCGGACCGGCTTTTTACCTCGTCTACTAGCGCCATATCTTAAACTCTGCGCACTCTATTGAGATACGTCTACAAACTCCTAAAGTCGATGCTACGCCTCAATCAGGAGCTCAGATTCCACACGGATTCGGATAGGTAGAACTGCTCCGAAAGTATACGGGCAGGATTTTCCCAGCGGCACTTTAACTGGGGTAATTTCGTACCATTTCTAGATCCGACCCTGAAACACACCGGCGCTAAGCCCCGGCTTTATTTGTTCAGCCATCATCATGGCAAAGTTGTCGGTCATCCCGCACACGAAGTCTGCTGCCGCTTGCTCAGCGGACCCCGAAAGTTCACGCAGCCACGCGGGGATCGATTCGGGTTTGCGACTGAAGTGTTCATATAACACTCCGACGATCGCTGCAGCCTTACGCCCTTCAACCGATGCACTGATCGGGTGATAGAAGCGTTCGAACATAAATACCCTGAGATCAGTAACAATTTTGCCAAGTTCTGGAGACATTCGAACCCATGGGCTACCGCCAATTTCACCTTCGGAGTTTTCTGAGCCCTCAACTTCAATTTCTCCTGTGCAATCCCACGAAGACTGTATGACATCTCGCACAACAACATCGACTCGCTGAGAGTGCCTGATACCCAGAGCCTCAACAGCTTCGGATGGTAAATCTTCAATCTTGATGTAGTCGGACCGCAATGCATCGAGGATGTCGTGCGCAAGATACGCAAGTGCGTCTGAAATTCTGACGATTTGAGCCTCTAGCGATAGGTTTATCACTGCTTCTTTTGAAAGGAATGAACCCTCAGGCTTCGAGTGATTGCGAATTCCGTCGATCACGTGTTCGGTCAGATTCAGCCCCTTGCCATCCTTTTCAAGCTCAGTAACTAGCCTTACAGAGTGACGACTGTGGTGGAATCCACCGGCAAGCATCTGATTCAACACACTCTCACCGATGTGGCCAAAGGGAGTGTGCCCAAGATCGTGTCCGAGGCCTATTGCTTCAACTAGATCCTCATTCAAGTTCAACCCACGAGCGATTGAACGCCCTACTTGCGACACCTCAATGACATGCGTTAGTCGTGTCGTGAAATGATCTCCCTGAGGTGCGACAAATACCTGGCTTTTGTGCTTTAGCCTGCGGAATGAGTTGGTATGTATAACTCGATCCCGATCACGCTGGAACTCAGTTCTCGTTTCTGAGGGAACCTCGGGAATGGCTCTAACCGATTCAACTGATCTCGAAGCGAAGGGCGATAAAAGCTCTTCACGTTGTTCTAAGCGCGCACGCACTGAACTTAGGTCGGGATTCTTTTTTCTAGGGATAGTGTCCATCAACTTCAAGACTATATGCGGAGTCTATTTCGGTCACCTGTCGTATACCGGATCTTCGTGCAAATTTCTAACTTTTCGCTGAGTGATGAAGATTGTGACGATCATAATCAGCATTATTGCCGGGCCGATCATCATCCCAGCCCGTAGACCAATTACGGTCGCCAGCGTACCTGTCCAAAGCCCACCCAGTATCCCTACGCTCTGAGAAATGGCGAATACGCCCATAACGCGCCCTCGGATATCTTCAGGAACACGTAATTGCACCGCTACCAATGCCGAAATGTTGAACAAACCATTTCCAAAATGAGCGAGTGCGGCTAGTGGCATTGCTAACCCCAATGACGGCGAATTCGACACAACAAACATGATCGCCGAGAACGACATTGCTCCTGCCAATATCAACCAGCCTAGATGCCGACCGGGGGATAAGCGACCAGCAAGCATGATGCCGCTGAATGCACCGATGCCAGCCGACGAAAACATGAAGCCGACTTCTCTCTTACCGCCATTGAACAATTCAACGTATGCTGGAAGCATTCCTATCCATCCGAAAACCATCAGCATGTTGGAAAAAGACAGAACTAACAGAACCAACATCACACGATGATGCTTGATATAGCCAATACCTGTACCGAGATCACGTAGAACGCTTTTCTGGACCACTGTGCGACCTCTACGAGGTAGCACAAGCGTTGCGACAAACATAGCGAACCAACCCAACGACGCTATGAAAAAGCCGAACGGTGTACCGAACGCCGCCATGAGCAATCCGCCAACTGTAGGTGCCACGACGGATGCTGATGCCATAAGTGATCCATTGATCGTGATCGCGCTCTTCATCGCCGACTTTGGCACGAGTGAGGGGAAGTATGCCTGTCGAGACGGCTGATCGGCACCTGACACCAATCCTGAGAATATGGCTATCGAAAATATATGCCAGGGCTGGACTGTTTCGGTTATATCCAGCACCCCGAGCAACACAAACAGCACTGCACCTATCAGCGATGATCCACCGAGTAAGAATTTCGCCTCATATCTATCGGCAAAAACCCCGCCAAATATGTTCACCAGCATCATAGGAATCGCAGTAGCTGCCGCAACACCACCAAGACTGAGCGGCGAGCCGGTCAAATCCCACATCAGCAAACCCTGAGCAACGGCGCCAAGTCGCAATGCGTTCATTGCGAGAACCGTTCCGCCAAAGTAAATCCGGAACGGTTTGAACGATAAAGCGCTTGTGTGACGTTCCAGTTTGTCGGTATTAGCGGTCTTCACATCCGGTGAAATAACAGAATCTGAGTGAGACGAGTCTGAGTTGGTCACGAATCGCTCAGTTGCATGCCATTCAAATTTCTAATAATCGGCTGAGTGACGCCTACGATCACGAAAATGGAGAGCAAAATCGCGGCACCAACGAAAACAGCAATTCGTTCATCGTAAATTGATGCAAGCACCCCGCCCATTAAACCTCCCAGCGGAATGAGGCTGAATGTGATCGTGTAGACGCCCATCACCCTTCCTCTCATACGTTCCGGCACACGTAGCTGCAACACTGTCATTGCTACGACGAAATAGATCGTGTTTGCCAGTCCAGCGATGTACAAGAACACCAGTGCCATGAGGAAATTAGGTGCAAACGCGAACGCCATGATTGCTACGGTGAATGTCAACGATCCGCCCAGCATTATGTAGCCGACTTTCGGATGATTTCGAATTCTTCCAACTACCAGCGTGCCGGTTAGTGCACCCAGTCCTATGGTCGAAAACATCGTCCCATATCCAGCCGAGCCTACGTCGAATCGCTGGACGAAAAATGGCATCAGCTGCATATACTGCATGCCGAAGAAGTGAGTGACATATGTGAGACTGATGAGCAGTACGAAATCGCGCCTAGAAAGAACGAATTTCACTCCTTCGACCATATCTTGAACCACATTGCGCGTTTTGTCTGGAGGTGGCGATTTCACTCGTAGCGAGATCATCACCAGAAGCATGCTCACCCAACCAAGCACCCCGACGAAGAAGACAGATTCTGTTCCGCCGTATCTGATCAAGAATCCACCGGCAATCGGTGTGACAAGACGACTGAACTGCCACATCACTGACCCAAGTGCTACCGCACTCATCATCTGGCTTCGGTGGATCAGTAACGGGAAGTACGAGCTTCGGACTGGACCGTCGAAACCCATCACTAGACCTTGAACCGAAGCGATAGCCACCACGTGCCAGATTTTAATCGTGTCCGTCGAATCGAGAATAGCCAGAAGTAGCAACAATAGAGACGAGGCTGCCGAGACCGACATTATTAGTTTGCGACGATCAACCCGGTCGGCAAGAACGCCGCCGAACAAGTTAACGAGGATCGTCGGAATAGCTGTCGCTGCACCGAGAAACCCGACCGCCAATGGAGAGCCGCCAAGTTTGTCGACAATGAGCCAGCCCTGAGCCATAGTTGCGATTTGAATCGCACCAACGGAACCGAGCGAACCTAACCAGTAGCGGCGATACTGAGGATTGCTTAGTGCTCCAAGTTTCAAGGCGAGATTCGCCCGAAATCCCACTGGGACGGGTTGTTCCGATTTAGTTGTCAAACTTGGCTAGAAATCATTTCTGATCATGACCGAACGCTAGAAAACGATGATCCTACGCTCCAACAATGCTTATTAGTGTGACGAAATTAACCCGCCTTATTCGACAGTGACAGTCTTAGCAAGATTCCTTGGTTTATCAGGGTCACGACCGAGGGCTAAGGCAGTACGGTAAGCAAGTAATTGCATCGGAATTAGCGTCATGAACGGTTGAAGAAGCTCATGGCATTTAGGAACGTAAATCACGTGATCGGCAACACGTTCGATCATGACATCGCCTTCAGTAGCGATTGCTGCCACCTCACCGCCACGAGCTTTCACTTCGCTGATATTCGACAACATTTTTTCGTACAGATCGTTCTGGGGGGCCGAAACGACAGTCGCCATGTTTGGTCCAAGAAGGGCGTTTACACCATGTTTCATTTCACCGGCAGGGTAGCCTTCAGCGTGAATGTAGGCGAGCTCTTTCATCTTGAGAGCGCCTTCGAAAGCTATCGGCAACTGCGCTCCTCGACCGAGATACAGAAGGTCATCGAATTTCGATAGTCGCTCTGCGAGGGCAGTTATTTGACCGATTAATCCCAGAGCGGTAGCGACCAACGAGGGCAGTTCAGCGATTGATTCAACGATACTTCTGACAGCCGTAGTACCAATCACACCCCTCGTTTCAGCAAGAACCGCCGCCAGTTGCAAGAGCGTCGTCATACTGGCAATCAAGGTCTTGGTCGAAGCTACTCCAATCTCCTGACCAGCTCGAATAGGCAGTGTGAAATCTGCGATCCTTGAAGCTTGAGAACCTTCTAACTCCAGAACTACGGCTTGCGGAGAACCTGCGCGCCTTGCATGCTCCATAGCTGCCAATGTATCTGCGGTTTCCCCCGATTGAGTCACAGCAATTACAAGGGTTTTCGGCCCAATCACGGGATTTCTGTATCGCAGTTCTGACGAGTTTTCAGCAGCTGCTGGTATTCGCGCAAGTGACTCAATTACCGATGCCCCGAACATTCCAGCGTGAAGTGATGTTCCCATTCCGGTCAGAATAACGCGGTCTATTGATCGGATTTGTTCGGATGTCAACGTCACCTCAGGAAGTGAAATTGTTCCTGCAGCGAAGTCAACCCGGCCGCGCATTGCACTCTGAATTGCATCAGGTTGCTCAGCGATCTCTTTCGACATGAAGTGCGGATGATTACCCTTTTGAGCCGCCTCAAAGTTTTGAGCAGTGATGATTGGTTCACGTTCGATTGACAAGCCCTCAAGATCGAACAAGCGAATTGCGCCTTTTTCGATCTCGACTACCTCACCAGGTTCCAAATAGATCACTTCCGTTGTGTAGGGAAGTAGAGCGATTGTGTCGGATGCCATCACCGCTGCATCGGCATTCTTCCCAACCACGATTCCACCAGCATTGCCGACTCTAAGTCCGACTACTATGTTGGGCTCAGCAGCGGACACAGCGACAATGGCCGTATTACCTTTGATTCGACTCGCTGCGCCTATTACCGCTTCTCGAAGGCTGCTGCCAGATGCAACACTCTTTCCTACGAGGTGAGCCAGCACTTCTGAATCGGTTTCGGATAGAAATTCAATTCCTGAATCGACAAGCTCGTCTTTGAGTTCAAGGAAATTTTCTATGATTCCGTTGTGGGCAATGGAAACTACGCCATTACTAGAGGAGTGAGGGTGAGAATTTTGCTGATTGACTTGACCATGAGTTGCCCATCGGGTGTGCCCAATACCAACAACACCCGAAAGCTGCCCATCACCAACAGTCACGGCAAGATTTTCGAGTGACGCTTTGTGATCGCCACGTTTCACGGTCTGAATAACGCCAGAAGCATCAATCACAGAAATTCCCGCTGAGTCGTACCCGCGATACTCGACTGACCGGAGCCCTTCGATCAGAAGCGGAACTGCGTTTTCAGATCCTGCATATGCAAAAATTCCACACACTTAGGCAGATTCCTCGCTTGTCGACCAAACGTACTCGGACGTCTGGATCATATTGATGCCACATTTATCAGAATATTCGCCTCGCTGGTCATGCGGAAGCATTTTGGCGATGCGAACCATAATCTCCGCAGTCACATCCGCTGTTTTTTTTCTTGACGTACGCCCTTCTGAGCCGGAAACAACGAACGGTTCACCAATTTTCAAACCCAGAGTCGCAGTCGGTTTGAGAACTTTTAACGGGTTTTGGAGATTCTCCGACCCAGTAAGAGCGAATGGAATAATCGGCACACCTGTCAACATCGCAATATGTGCAAGACCAGATTGACCAATCAGTAGACCACCAGTGTTGCTTCGTGTCCCTTCAGGAAACACGATAGCTATTCGGTGTTCACTTAATAATTGACGGGTGATCCAGTTAAGAGCCCTAACATCCGTGCTTCGGCGATCCACTGGATACGCCCCATAACCTCGCATCAGTGCTGAACCTAGACGGAACTTGAATAACTCTTTTTTCGCCAAGAAAACCGGCGGACGAGGTAGAGCGGCAGCCACGATCGCCGGATCGAGATTCGAAAGATGGTTCGATGCAACAAGTAGTGGACCTGAATCGGGTATGTTCTCCTGTCCCTCGATTTTGAAATCTGAGAACAACTTCAGTGTGGTTTTGAACCCTGCGTTACAAGCCGGGAACAGCCACTGGGCCATTAAATAACATCCTTCGCGAGTTCGACCAAGTGACTCACCACTTCGTTCAACGTTATATCGTCAGTATCAATTATCCGAGCATCATCAGCGGGTTTTAGTGGAGAATCTGACCGAGAAGAATCCGCTAGATCGCGCTGTTCCAAAGATTGAAGGATAGCTGCCAACTCAATAGCTGTGCCTTCTGCAACAAAGTCACGATGTCGACGAATAGCGCGAGTTCGTGCAGAAGCTGTCAGGTATATCTTCAGCGGTGCATCAGGAATAACGACGGTTCCAATGTCACGACCTACCATCACAATCTCGCCTCCATCAGCTAATTTACGCTGTTCGGCGACCAATATTTCCCTAACTCTTCCTACGGCAGAAACAGCAGAAACCGAGTCATCGACTGCCGGAGAATGAAGATGCCGCGTGATGTCCTCACCGTTCACAATGATCAGGTTGTCACCAGATTCATCGTCTGAGACAGAGAAATTCATCGACTTAACAGCCGCGGCAACGGCGTTGGCATCATGGACATCAACTCCGTTCTGGATGGCATTCCAAGTTGCAGCACGGTACATAAGACCTGTATCTAGGAACCGATATCCGATCTGCCTCGCGAGTAACCTGCCAACCGAAGATTTACCCGATACAGCGGGGCCATCGATAGCTATCGTTGGGCGGGTAGAACCTGTTTCAGACAATCGATCTCCGTTCATTTTTCATGCGATCATTACCTATATTTCGCCACATTCGCATCGAATCAACTCAGAGTAGGGTAATAGTCTGCTGCTAGAATCCCGATCACTCGACGTATACGCGTTATCAATATTTCTGTAACGTTTCGCCTATACCATCGTGTAATTGAGCTGATGAACTCATCTGCTGATAGTGGAGAATTTCGAAAATGAACGTTCTAGATTGGGTGTTAGTCGTAGCTTTCGCCATAACTGCCCTTTGGGGATATAAGACAGGGCTGGTTACCGCCGTCCTCAACGCCGTTGCGATCTATGTTGCCATGTTCTTGAGTGGACTGTTCGCTGGACGCGTGCTTTCGCTCATCTGGGACGGAGTTGAAAGCGAGGCACTTTCAACGGCTATAGGCTACGTCATCATATTTGTTGCAGTGTTCATCGCTAGCCGTATAGTCGGTTCCCTCATCAAAAAAGCCCTCACGATCACTTTTATGGGATGGGTCGACAGCCTTGGCGGGATCGTGATCGGACTCGTCGCTGGTGTACTTATCTCTGGCGGAATAATGACCGTTGTCGCCCGCTACTCATTCGTTGAGGATGAAGCCAGTGCCGATGTAACAGCAACCGACGTTCTGACGGATGGCATCGAAGGTATTAAGGACAAAATCACAGGCAATACGATCACATTTGCCAAGAATCTCGGTCGAGACAAAGGGCGAACGCTATTGGTTGAATCGACAATCGTTCCTTCGCTGATAAATCTCCGAAGCTTCGTTAGCGCATACGCACCTGAAGAGTTCGGCAGAGCACTAGAAACCCTTGAACAAGCGATAGACGAACAGCAATAGTGTTGCCTTATTCACCTTTGAAACCTGAACAGGCGAAGTAGTCGTTTCATAAGCAACCAGTAAGTTACTCAACCTGAGGTCACGCTAGTAAGACCGCAACCGGTAATCCACATGAGCGAAAGCACTCGAGCGCCCGTACTGGTGCTCAATCAGAACTACCAGCCGCTCAACATCTGCGACATTCGCAGGGCGGTGAAGCTTGTGGGTAAAGGGAAGGCGGAATCGGTTCAAGACACGGGTGAATATGTTCACACGTTCAACGATATTTTTGACAGGCCGGACGTGATACGCCTCATCAGCATGGTGAATCGCCCGCTGCAGCGCCGGAAGATGTCACGCAATGAGATTTTTTCTCGCGATAAATTTTCCTGCCAGTACTGCGGTTCAAAAGCCAGTGATTTGACTATCGACCACGTTACCCCTCGTTGCAAAGGCGGTGAGTTTACGTGGACGAACGTAGTAAGCGCGTGCAAGACTTGCAACCATCGAAAGGCGGCTCAGACGCCTCAGGAAGCAGGAATGAGGCTGCGTAACAACCCCTACGAGCCTCGACCCAATCCATACTCTTTCCTCAAGTTTGAGTTTTTCAAGAAGACTTGGTTACCATTCGTGCCATGGATGGTTCCCGAATCAAATCCGTCTTCCGGCCAATTTGCAATGGCGGTAGCAGTGGCGGGCGACTAGGGCAGTTTGTATCTTCGGACGAATTCCCACTATCCGCCAAATTTTTGTCCCGAACTTGCCACTAGGATATTGATCGCTTGCGCTACCAATTACTCCCAACCGAGTAGCGACGATATCCACACTGGCTTGCGCCATTGTTTGGCGTACGGGATCTTCTACTCGTCGGTTGAATCGACGTTAAGTGACGGTACCTTCGCCGGATCCGCCCACGGCAGATCGAGCATCAAGACATCGAGTGTCAATTGCGGAACTGCATTTGCTTCCAGGGCTGTCTGCGCATTCTGAATCGAAGTGACAGCAGCAGAAATTTGCGCCTCATTCAATTGGCTCGCGATCTCTGACAGCAATTCTGTCCACTCAATATTCGTCATATAGTCGTTCAGCTTGTGACGAATCATCGCAACGTCCCGCCACCACTCCAGCCAGCGTTGCATTTCCACCAGCACAGCATCTCGATCACGCCAGAACTGCCCGCCAGTTTGTCGTGCGTACCTGAAACGTTCTTCGATGTTGCCTGTAACGATCTCGGCGAACCTGAGCACAGCCTGATTATGACCGTCAACTATCGTCGAGTCGTTGAGTGCGTCTATCGCCCATCCAGGACACCCCCGAGCAAGCCTTGAAAGTGATAGCGCTTGCGACTCATCAGCATGAAATCGTTCAATCAACTCAGATTCGATCACAGCCGACGCGACTGGTCTGAGGTCTATCCGCTGACACCGCGAAACGACAGTCTCTGGCAATGCATTTTCGCTAAGAGCAGTAAGAATGATCATCACACCATTAGCCGGCTCTTCGAGGGTTTTCAGAAGAGTGTTCGAGGCCTCGATAGTCATCCTTTGGGCATCATCGATGATGAATACCTTACTCAAACCTTCGAACGGCGTTGTCGCTGACTCTCGAATCATTTCACGTATGTGATCGATTGAAATCTTCTGACGCCCTCGTGACCTGCCATCTTGATCATCACCAGCGGACGCCTTAGAGTCCTTATCAAGTTCTGTGTCAACGTTGATCACGCGAACGTCGGAATGGATGCCTCTGCGAATACGATCTGCCTGATGCGAAGTAGAAAGATCAATATGTTCCGCCTCGCCAAACATGTCGAACGCCGGTTCTGTGTTGACCATGCAGGCGATATCAAGCGCCAACGTGCGTTTGCCAACTTTATCGGGGCCTGTGATCAGATAGGCGTGTGCCAATCGACCGGTTTCTGACGACTTCGAAAGAAGCCGCGTTGCGCCCAGATGCCCGAATGTCGTCCATCCAATAACTGGTGGACGATTGATTGCGTGTGAAGCTGAATCAATCAAGATCAAGGCTCGATGCGAGTAGATCGGCATAGGTTTCACGACGGCGAATCAAACGTGATTTTCCTTCGTTCACCATCACGACGGCCGGGCGAGTTTGCATGTTGTAATTGCTTGCCATCATCAGGCAGTACGCACCTGATGCAGGGAGAGCCAATAGCTCACCAGTTTCTGGATCTGGAAGATCAACGTCGCGTGCGAGCACATCACCTGATTCGCAGAACTTTCCGGCAACCGTAACAGTCTGGTTTCTAGTTGCAGTCGGTCGATCTACCGGTACTACCGCATACTCCGAACCGTAGAGTGCAGGACGTATATTGTCGCCCATTCCGCCATCGACGCTGACGTATGTGCGAACGTTTGGAATAGTTTTAATTCCGCCGACGGTGTACACAGCGACCCCAGATCTTCCCACTATTGCGCGCCCTGGCTCGACTGAAACCATCGGTTCGTCGAGTCCGTACATATCGCAGCCTTTTCGAATCGCATCTGAGATCACTTTGGCATAATCGCTCATCGATGGTGGAAGTTTGTCGGATACATATCCGATAGCAAATCCACCACCAGGGCTAAATCGCTTTAGTTCGAGACCGTATTTATCTCGCATGCTCGCAGCAAACTGCAATACGTAATCGATTGCTTCTGAATACGGTTCTAACTCGAAAATAGGCGAACCTAAGTGAAAATGAAGACCGACAACATCTAGAGACTCTTGAGCTATCGCCTGCTCAACTGCGACTTCGGCATCGCCAGTTTCGATCGAAAACCCAAATTTTGAATCCAGAATTCCTGTAGATGTGAGCATGTGAGTGTGCGGATCAATGCTTGGCGACAACCTGAGCATAACCTTCTGCTTCACCCCGAGCTCGGAGGCAACCTCGTTCAACAGGTCGATCTCTGCGAACGAATCGAGCGTGATTAGGCCGATTCCGTAACGAATCGCTTCGACAAGCTCTTCACGCCCCTTGTTGTTGCCATGAAAGTTCATACGCTCAGGCGGAAAGTTCGAAGCTACCGCCACGGCGAGTTCACCACCGGTCACGACATCCATATCGAGACCTTCCTCTTCGACGATCTTGGAGACCGCAGGATTTGCGAAGGCTTTTGAGGAATACTCGATATGGGTGTTTGGGTACTCCGCAGTGAAGCTACCAACAAAATCTCGACACACTTCCCTAAGAGTCGCTTCATCATAGATGTACAGTGGGCTGCCATATTCTTCAACAAGATCTCGCACGTCGCATCCACCAATTGCAAGGCGACCAGCGGTGCTGATATCTGCTGTAATCGGGAGTATTTCGGTTTCAGGAATTTTGGACATTAGGAATTTCTGATCAGGTGGGACGTCTGCTCCGGGCAGATGTTAGACGAGTTACCCGCGGAGCGGAACCTTTGAGAATCGAATATTCAATTGTCGTTCCCTCGTTTAGGAACGTCAATTTGAATTGGCGTTTACTATATGGCGATTAATTGCATCCAAAATTCATCGTTGAGAGCCAAACTGACCAAGCACAGCAATCAAATACCTGAAGTGCTTGATCTGCATCGAGGGGATATGTATTTATTCCCGTTGTTATGGCACGATTCAAAAGCTATGAGTAACAAACCTGTACGGCTAACTGAACTGGCATCCTGCGCCGGTTGAGCTGGAAAGCTCAGCGCGAGTGAACTTGCCCAGGTTTTGGGCAAGCTGCCAAAACCGACCATCACCGATCCAAACGTGCTGGTTGGAACCGAAACTGGAGATGACGCTGCCATCTACCGGATAAATGATCGCGTCGCTCTCGTTCTTACAACTGATTTCTTTGCACCGATCGTCGATGACCCATTTGACTACGGCCAGATCGCCGCTGCAAACGCTCTCAGCGATATCTATGCAGTAGGCGGAACCCCGATTACAGCACTAAATATAGCCGCGTTCCCTCGCGACCTCGGCACTGATGTAATCGCCAAGATTCTCGAAGGTGGTCAGAGCAAGGCAGAAGAAGCAGGAATTCTAATCATCGGTGGGCACACCATAGATGACAAAGAGCCTAAATACGGTCTCGCAGTCACAGGTATCGTCGTTCCCGGTGAACAAATCACCAACGCAAATGCTCAACCCGGCGATGTGCTTATCCTGACGAAAGCAATAGGTTCGGGTGTGATCACGACAGCAGGCAAGGCAGGAACCGCTCCACAAGCGTCGATTACGGCTGCTGTTAAATCAATGGCGACACTAAATAAGGGTGCAGCGATTGCGATGATAGAGGTTGGAGTGAACTCCGCTACCGATGTGACGGGGTTCGGTCTACTGGGTCACTTGACTCAGATGATGAAGGCCAGCGGGGTCTCGGCGACCTTGAACTGGTCTGATATTCCGCTACTGCCCGGTACGCTCGAACTTGCCCATGCAGGGGCTGTCTCTGGTGGCACACGCAGGAACATGGATTCTCTCGAAGGCAGTGTCGTTCTTGGTGAAGGTATAACCGAGTTCGAATTTATGGTTCTCGCCGATGCTCAAACTTCTGGTGGAATGCTTATTTCGGTTTCTGAAGATCGATCTGATGCCCTTGTAAAGAGTTTAGTTGATAACCGTACGCTTTACAGTAAGGTAATCGGTCGTGTTAGTGGCGGTGGCACGCCGGGCATGGTAACGATCCAGAAGTAGCTACTCGGTCGAATCCCAGATAAGAGAGCGCTGTGTGTCTTCCATTTCTGCCAGCACATCTTCACCTGCAACTTCCTCTGCCCGCAGAACGTGATCGCGCAAGTTAATTGTTGCTTTTCGCAGGGCAGTTTCGGCATCGATTCCAGCGGCGTTTACTTGCCTAGCCACTGCCATCAGATACTCTCCCGCTCGCTTTTCAGCGTCTTCGAGCGATTCGCCGTCTATCGATCCAAATGCCAATGGCATTGCGTGCTGCTCAGGCCAAGGCAGACCAGATCGCATCACGCGTCGTTGAACCGACGATGAGTACGCCAATGCAGGCATCGCAGAAGGCAACGAAGCAACTATCGACCTCTTTCTGCCCGACTCTGCACGCTTCAGCGCCTCCCACCGGTCGATTACCTGCTCTGAATCGGTCGCTACATCCTCGTCGCCGAAAACATGCGGATGCCTATGGATCAGTTTCTCTCGAACAGTGTTACATATTGAGGCAGCATCGAAATTATCTTCACGACGAGCCATGTCGGCGTGGAAGATGATTTGGGTGATGATGTCTCCCAATTCTTCCTCAAGACTCTTGGGATCGCCTGAATCGATGGCCTCAAGTGCTTCGTATGTCTCTTCGAGCAGATTGGGGCGGAGTGAAACGTGAGTTTGCTCGGCATCCCACGGACAACCTCCAGGATCTCTCAGCAACTCCACAGTCGCTGTCAGCTCGGCAAACGCCTCTCCGGCCGCTTTGGCGTGTTCGCTAAGTGAACTCAAAGGTTCCTCCGTCTGGTACGCGCACTTTTTGAATTATTGCCACGTATCCTAACTGTGATGCCAACAAATTCGCAGCAAAAAACCACCAGAAGCCGATCAGGTTCTCACAAAGCCAATGGGCACAAGCTCCCGCTAGTTGGAGCCGCTCTATTTGCGCTGGTGTTGCCGCTGTTTCTGATTCTTTTCAACACAAGCTACATCACGAATAGTGAATGGCTGTACGACTACGGCTGGTGGCGAAACGACATCCCAAATCGAACGGGTCTTCCCGTCGATCAGTTGAATCGTGGAGCAGATCAGATCAAGGAATACTTCAATAACGATGAGGAATTCCTTGATCTACTGGTGGAGTACGGAGGGAAAGACGTTTCGCTCTATAAAGAGCGTGAAGTGCTCCATATGGTCGATGTGAAGACGTTGATGCAAAGCGTGTTCGCAATAGCTCGCTGGTCGGGAATCGTGCTCCTGTTCTTACTTGCGCTAGGACTTATCACCCTGAAACAGGATGTTTTTACTTTATTGCTCAGATCGCTCAAGTGGTCGGCAATAGGCACAGGGGCATTCATAGTTGTGTTCGGCGGTACGGCAGTTATAGATTTCGGCTGGTTATTCACGCAGTTCCATTTCTTGAGCTTCGCTAACGATCTTTGGCTGCTCGATCCGTACAACGACTACCTGATCATAATGTTCCCACAACAGTTCTTTTTCGAGGCGACACTGTTCATCGGGCTACTAACGATTATTGATTTCGGGCTGATCACAGCAGTTTTTAGGTTAGCGCGTAAACGCCTAGGCTAGGTCGCCTCAGCCAATAGCAGTGTTAGCTGGTTAGGGAATATAACCATTCATTGACGATTGTCGGCAGTTCAATGATTGAGTCGATCTCGAAATTCGGCGTAGTTTCAGTCAGAATTGGCGAATCAATGCCACCACGCACCCACACCGTCGACATTCCAACAGCTGCCGCACCTGCTACGTCAGTATGAATGTTGTCGCCAACGTGTAGTGCCCTTACCGCGTTGATTTTCAAACCAGCCATTGTCGTTTCGAAAATCGTTGAATCCGGCTTGGCTATTGTCTGTTCATTTGAGAACGCAAGAAAATCAAAACGGTCTAGTATTCCGACCTGTTGAAACCACTCCTTGTACATCTCCGGACTCGTAAGGCCAGTGTTCGAAATCAACCCGATTTTCAGACCTTGGCTCGAAAGTTCGTTTAACACCTCCAGCGTTCCATCGAGAAGGATTGGGGGTGCTTCGATAAATGTCATGTCGATCATTTTCCCAATCAACAGGATTGTTTCAGTGCCGACTTTTTGCTCAATTCCCGGAGCAAGCCGTTCGATCAATTTTGAAACCCACGCTTCGTAAGGAGCATCGAAGCCGTGATCGTGCCCTGCAGTAATCTCCTCTGAAAGCTCCTTAAAACCTTGATTGACGATTTCGATGTCAACCTTCCTACCAAGGCGATTCAATTCACGATGTGTGTACTCGGTTCGCCTCTTGCGACGCTCAAGTGAATTGGAGGAACCATCAGTTTCGAATATCAGTGTTTGCCAGAGATCAAACGTTACCGCAGCATTTTGAGGACTTGGCGAATCGGGCACCCTAGTACTGAACCATACTGAACACATCGATTCCGTCAGGCAGCAGTTCACGTCCGCTCAAGAATGTCAGTTCGACTAGGAAAGCAATCGACACGACATTTGCTCCGAGCGAACCGAGTAATTTTGCGCCCGCCGCTGCTGTACCGCCCGTGGCAAGCAGATCGTCGATGATTGCCACGTTCTGTCCCTGAGCAACTGCCAAGGTGCTTGCCTCGAGCCGAGCCGATCCGTATTCGAGAGCGTAATCGGTTCCAACTACTGGAGGAGGAAGCTTTCCAGCTTTCCTCAGCGGTACGAAAGGCACGTCCAGCATGGCGGCAATGGGTGCCCCGAATATGAAGCCTCGTGCATCTATCGCTGCAATAACTTGAGTCTGCTTCGTATTCAGATACTCGGACATTGTTTCAGTGATGTGCAGCATCGCTCTCGGGTCGGCCATAATCGGCGTCAGGTCACGAAAAAGTATGCCAGCGAAAGGATAGTCAGGAACATCACGAATCAACGATTTCAGATCCAATTAACACCACCAGAACGTCTATTGAGCGGATAACTCTTCACATTCTAGTCGAGCCCAATAGGCAAATTTGCTCACCGTTTCGGGTCAACCACGCAATTTTCGGTCTCTGGGTAACAAAATCGCTCCAAGCGAATCAGAATATGTTTGTGGCGTGAAGTCGTTCTAGCGCATTGCCACGAAATATCTTGGGCTCGTAACGATGTATTACGTGCTTAATCATACGTTAGATCAGTCATTTTCTGCTTTAGGCACCGGCTCAATGCTAAAATTCACCCTCGCTGATCGAGATTTCGCAATCGGTGATATGTCTTATGTGAAGACACCGTCTGCAAATACAAAAAAGGGCACTCCGATCTATCTATCGCGCCTTTCCTTAACTGGTTTCAGGAACCACACAAATACAGAGCTTGAACTGCGTCCAGGACTCACTTTGTTCCAAGGCCAAAATGGACACGGTAAAAGCAATCTACTCGAAGCCGCCTACATGCTGGCAATAGCGAAATCTACGCGCTCGTCACAGGAGCGAGATTTAGTGAACTGGTCGCTCGGCGAAACTGGCGGACACATGCAAGTGCTCGGAGTCGGTAGAGAAGGCGACACGACCATCCAGGCGCAGATCGATGTTGACGTAACCGCATCTTCGACTCCGAACGGTAGTACCGGATTTCGTAAAGGCCTCCGAATTAACGGAATCAAACGATCGGCAATTGATTTCGTCGGAAATTTGAACATCGTTTTCTTCGAAGCCGACGATCTTGAGATCATTCATGGAGCACCGGGAAGGCGACGCCGTTACCTCGACATCCTGATATCACAGTCGGACCCTGCGTATCTAAAGTCACTCGCCAGATATGGACAAGTGGTGACCCAACGAAACCAGCTACTCCGACGCATTCGTGACGGTGTTTCCGAAGAGAATGAACTTGTATTCTGGGACGAACGGCTTGCATACGAAGGCTCTCGAGTGACAGATTCTCGCCGTCGATCCGTTGATGGACTGAACCAGCATGCCGTTCCAGCCCATCGCGATCTTACAAACGGCGACAAACTCGAACTCGAGTATCGACCTCGCATCACTGCCTCATCAGCAGATCGACCCAGCTTGCGTACCATGACTGTCGAAATGATTGAGCAAGAGATCAATCGAGCTCTTCCGGGATTACGTAGGCGCGAAATCGCTCAGGCCGTAACTGTAATCGGTCCACATCGAGACGACCTGGAAATTCGCTTGAACGACAACTCTGCAGGGAATTTTGCCTCTCGAGGGCAGTCCAGAACAATCGCTCTTTCCCTGAAACTTGCTGAAGCGGTATTTATCAAAAGTTCGACAGGGCGAACTCCGGTACTCGCTCTCGATGACATTCTCTCCGAGCTCGATCCTGAGCGACGGCGACTCGTACTAGAAGCGGCGACGCAGCACGAACAAGTTTTGCTCACCTCTACAGAACTCGGCATCGTCCCCAAAGAGTTCCTCGATTCTGCCGATATCTACACGGTAATGAACGGGCATGTAACGCAAGATTCTATCGTCAGCACAAATTCAAATGACTAGAACGTCAGCCCAAGAACTGTCAAACACAGAGCTGGTCGGCACGATCGAGCAAATTGCGACCATCATTAGCGAGTCTCACTATGTAGTTGGCATGACAGGAGCTGGTATGTCGGTCGAAAGCGGGATTCCACCGTTCCGAGGTGCAGACGGACTATGGACCAAGTACGGTGTGCCTCGCATGGACGGGTACTCTGAGTTCAAAAAAGACCCCATTGGCTGGTGGAACCGTCGAACCAACGAGAAGATTGACGCCCACATTGTCGAGCTTCGTGATGCACTTACTAGTGCCAAACCCCACGCAGGTCATTACGCACTCGTAGGGTTGGAAAAACAAGGCTACCTGCAATCGCTTGTGACACAGAACATTGATGCACTCGACGAGAAAGCAGGGCTCGAAAATCTTGTAGAAATCCACGGCAACCGAACAAAACTTCGATGCATCGATTGTGGAGATCGTGTTTCGCTTGGTGACTTCGTTCCGCTGTACGCACCTGATTCGTGCATAAAGTGCGACGGTATAGTGAAGTTCGACACTGTGATGTTTGGTGAACCTATTCCTAGCGATGTAATGGTTGCCGCCAGAACCGAAATAGATAAAGCCGACTGCGTTCTGGCTATCGGCACTTCAGCAACTGTACGACCAGCTAGCGGATTACTGTGGATAGCCGAAGCTGCCGGAGCAACAATTATCGAGATCAATCCGATCGAAACGAAATTATCACCCATTTGTGAGGTATCTTTGCGCTCGACAGCGGGCGAGGCACTTCCACTGCTGCTTCAATCGCTCTCAGACTGATCTCAAACAGCTCATCTAGTAAGAACTATGAAATGACTACTCCGCTAGAACTCGAAATCGCTAACTACACCGCAGCAAATCCTAAATCTGCCGAACTGCACAACACGGCGACCCAATACATGCCCGGCGGCGACACTCGGAATTCGATCTTCTGGGATCCATTTCCTCTCTACATCACAGATGGCAACGGAACTACGCTCACCGACGCGGATGGCAACAAACGGACCGACTTCGTAAACAATATGACGACTCTAATCCTCGGTCATCGTCCTCCAGAGGTAATCGCGGCGGTCGCTGAACAACTCGAACACGGACTTTCGTTCCCGGCTCCAAGTCCATCGGTGGTTCAATGGGCAAAGCTAATGTGCGAACGAGTACGTTCGCTCGATAAAGTCCGGTTCGTAAATACGGGTACAGAAGCAACTCTCAACGCTATTCGAGCTGCACGTGCGTTCACAGAGAAGCAAAAACTAGTGAAGTGCGAGGGCGCCTATCACGGTAACCACGACGCTATTCAGATCAGCGTAGTACCGCCTATCGATCAAGCAGGTGACGCAGACTCGCCCGAAGCGATCAAAGCCTTCCCAGGTATTTCCGATAGCGCTGTTGACGATATATTCATCGTACCGTTCAACGATATTTTCGCTGCTGAAAGGACCATTCGAGATCACGCTGACGAACTAGCAGCGGTAATCGTAGAGCCAGTCAATGGCCAGTGTGGAATGGTGCCTGCCAAACACGAATTTCTCGAAGGACTACGCCGAGTTACCGAAGAGCTCGGGATACTGCTGATATTCGATGAAGTAATCGCTTTTCGAATCGCCTATGGTGGTGCTCAGGACTACTACGGAATTACGCCCGACCTCACATGTTTCGGAAAAATTGTGGGTGGCGGCATGCCCGTCGGGGCATTCGGAGGGAGAGAAGACATCATGTCGATGTGGAACCCCGCTGGCGGTAGTGCGGTTGTACAACACGCCGGTACATTCAACGGAAACCCCATGACTGCTGCTGCCGGCGTAGCAACGCTAGAGAATCTCACACCAGAAAAATACGAGTATCTCAATCATCTTGGTGAATCACTGCGATCGAAACTACGCGCACTCTTTGCGGAGCTCGAGGTGCCAATGGGCGTGACTGGAATCGCATCGCTCTTCGCTCTGCAATTTACCTCAACTGAAGTTGTCGACTATCGAACGTTTGCTACCAACGATAAAAACATGCTAAAAATCATGTTCATCGGGCTGCTAAATGAAGGATTTCTGATGTCGAATAGATGCGCAGGAAATATCTCAACAGTTCACACTGAAGACGACGTGGATGCGTTTGTTCAAGCCGTTCGAAATGTACTCAAGCGAATCGGTTACAACTAAAATTCTAGACTGGAATCGTCGTCCGACCCACCGAACTCACCTCGCATGATCGACTTCATAGATTCCGCTTCAACAGGCTGCGGAGCGTCCTCGTCCATGTCGTCTTCCATTCGATACTCATCGTTGATTTCCATTGGGTCATCAAGATCGAAATCGCCTATCTTTTTCTGAAGGTAAGACGGGAACGAAGCGATTCGAGCCTGCAGGGCCGATCGCTTTGTCTCACGAACAACAACTACCACTTCCGAGTCAGTCAACCGCGCAGCGAGGATATCGTACGTATTGCCGCCATCGACCATTTTTCGTAGTCGGGTAGCAATCCGAACCTCAAGAGTGCCGATGTATTCGCCATTGGTTGTCGTTGCGTAAGCAATTGTGTCGTCTATAACCAAGTTGAACTTGTCGCCCGGAGAAATGGCGGCGAGCACTTCGAGTGAAGCGACTTTCTTCAATTCAGAAACGGTGGCAACAGCAGGATCGGCTATGAACAGTGCAGAGCTCGTAGCAGTTCCGCCCGATGTCCGTCGGACAACACCACTACTGTCTAGCTTCGACAGTCGGTCTGACTGTCTTATCGCAACCCTGTTGCGTGGGTCGACCACAAGAGCTTTATCAAGCGACGCTCGTGCATCTTTGTACATACTCAATTCTAAATACGCCTTGGTCAGCCGGTTAAGGCAGCCAATGTTATTCGAATCAAGTTCAAGGCCTTCGAGGTTCAATTCTATGGCATCTTTCCATTGACCAGCCAGTGCGTGATCAATGGCTTCATCTTCGATTTTCTTGAAGGAACGGGGATTGTTGAATTGTTGGGTCTGTGTGACCATTATTTGAAGATTTCTTACGAGGGTTTTAACGCTATTTTCGAGTAGTAAATACAGTGTTCTCTGTCTTACTACAGACGTGATACCGCTGAGTTAATCACAACTGACAGGTGTAAGCCCTACACATTTCTGTGCGTTTACACGCGAATTTTACGCAAGCGAAACTTGTGATTCAAGTGTGAAATGACGAAGTTCGCTCAATCGCTCAGGCACAGAGTTCCCTTTACATCAGATGAGCGTGCATAGCCTCAACAGTGGGTTTAACGACTCCAGATTCTGTGATAATCCCAGCGATCAAATCGGCCGGAGTAACGTCGAAAGCTGGATTTCGTGCGCCGGATGTTAATGAAGCGACTCTCACAGTTCGTAAAACTCCATTTTCGTCCACGCCACGGACCGACAGCACTTCGCTTTCATCCCGTTCTTCAATTTCGATATCCGCACCCGTTGGTGTACCTAAATCAATAGTAGATTTTGGTGCTGCTATGTAAAATGGCACTCCGTGTGCTTTCGCTGCCAATGCATGCGAATAGGTACCAATTTTGTTGGCCGTATCGCCATTTGCAGCGATACGATCTGCCCCGGCGATCACGATGTCGATCTCACTCCGGCTCATCAGAAACGCTGAAGATGCATCAGGGATCACTACGTGATCAACACCTTCGTTTGTCATCTCCCATGCGGTTAGTCGCGATCCTTGCAGCCTCGGGCGAGTTTCACTTACGAATACGAATGGTTTCTTGCCTGCATGGTGCGCTTTGAAAATAACGGCAGCGGCAGTACCCCAATCCTGAGCAGCCAACCAACCCGTGTTGCAGTGGGTGAGAATTCTGGCATTGGGTGAAATCAACTGATTACCGTTTTCGCCTACTGCCTCGGCAGCTGCAACTTCAGAATCATCGAACCGCCTTGCATTTTCGAGAATATTGGCAGCATTACCACCCATTACACGATCAAGCCCAACTTTAAGATTTACTGCTGTTGGTCGAGTCTCAGCCAGTGTTTTATACGCCGCAGCAGGATTCCCGCCGTTCGAGGTCGCTAACGCCAAGCCATAGGCTGCCATCACACCAATGGTCGGAGCACCTCGAACGCCCATTGTGATAATCGCATCAACGACATCAGATAACGTTCGGGCTTCGGCTACTTCGAAACGATAGGGAATCAGGCGTTGATCAACGTATTTGATAACACCGTTGTCCCACCACACCGCTCGGTACTGCTTGTGATTAACCTGCATTGCTTTTCGTCTTACCGCCTAGATTGGCGTCTAGCCGCGAATTCGCAACCACGATAGAGAGAAGAAGGCTTCAACCACTATGCCAAACGACATCTTCGACTGCCCTGCAGTGCGTTCCATGAAAACGTAAGGATGCTCGACTACTTTCATTCCTGCCTGCTGACATCGGTACGCAACTTCAGCTTGAAAACCGAACCCGTTGAGCTTCAATCGGTCAATTCCGATCGACTCAAGGGACGTTCGCCGAAAGCTCTTGAACCCTGCGGTGGCGTCTTTGACCGTTAGACCGAGCATCATACGTATGCCAACATTACCCCAGTAGCTGATCTGCTGCCTGCCCCAACTCCATTCAGGATCCACACCACCACCTGGTATGTACCGAGAAGCAACCGCAACATCAGCGTTGTCCAGTTCGCTGATTAGGCCGTTCAAAACTTCTGGTGGGTGCGAAAGATCAGCATCCATTTCGATAATTTGCTCGGCTCCAGCGTCTAGAGCAGCCTGAAAGCCTGCCATGTATGCCGTTCCGAGACCTTGCTTACCTTCACGATGTAAGACGATAAACACGCCAGCAAATTCGTCTGCAAGTCGATCGGCTATATTGCCTGTACCGTCGGGTGACCCGTCGTCGACAACAATAAATCCGAGTCCTTTGATATTTAGCTCAAGAACTTTCTTGATCAAAATTGGCAGAGTTTCGACTTCGTTGTAGGTCGGCACTACAATGGCGACTTTCAATAAATTCTCATTCATCGTCGTGGTTTGGTCCGTCAACCTTGATAGCTCAATTTCATTGATCTGTGCTCAACCATGATGCAGGAATCCATCACAACTTTGATTCCAGCTTCCAATGCGATCTCTGCCGCTTCTTCGTTTATTACACCCTGTTGAAGCCACAATACCTTCGCACCGGCGGTTACTGCATCTCTCGCGAGGGATGTTACTTCAGACGATCGTCTAAAAACATCGACAATATCGACCTTCACAGGAAGATCAACAACCGAGTCGTAAACCTTCAGACCATTCCATTTTTCGATCTTTGGATTCACTGGGTAGATCGTGTAACCCTCATGTTGTAAATATTCAGAAACATATTTACTGGCTCGGTTTTCGCGCTCCGAGATTCCAACAACGGCGATTGTTTTCGATTCTTGAAGTATGTTGCGAATTCCATCAGTAGAAGGGTTTGAAAACATGATTGTTAGCCACACTTCCGCTCTACCGCTCGATACTTCCTGAACAAGTTGTTCACACCGATGCGGGCTACATCGATCACGGCGAGAACTCCCTTGGTAAAAGTCATTTTCGATCCCTCGCCGTAATACCAGTCGATTGGCACTTCACCCACTGCGAATCCCGCTTTCTTTGCCATTACAAGCAATTCAACATCGAATGCCCAACCATCGAGCGACTGATGCGGAAATAACTTGCGTGCCGATTCTGCGGAGAACAATTTGAATCCGCACTGAGTATCTTCTATCCCGCGAAGAGCAAGAACCTTAACTGCGTAATTGAACAATCTGCCTTTGATATGACGGCTACGCGGTTCATTGAACCGGTGAGCACCGGGGGCTTCACGGGAACCGATCGCTACATCAAATTTTGGTTGTCCGTTCGCTATACCGTTGCAGCTAAAGAAGCGTCCAAGGTTGTCGGCCGGCATAGAAAGATCAGCGTCGCATAGAAATCGCCACTCCCCCGTCGCCTCGTCCATACCGCGACGAACGGCAGCGCCTTTACCACCGTGCGTAGCGTCGATCAGACGAATTTGATCGTTTAAAGCGTTGAGCTTTAAAACGATACTGGCTGTCGAATCAGTGGAACCATCGCTAACAACGATTAGTTCCCACGAGCGCCTTGGCGTTGAGTCAGGTGCTTGAGTAGCCCAGACGGCAAGGTAATCGACGATCGCATTCACCGTCGACGCGATCCGAGCCTCTTCGTTGTAGGCAGGAATTACGACGCTTAGATACGGATGGGTCAAAATACGATTTCGTGGCTGGATTTACGTTTTAGAACAGTACTCCGCAGAGTCTACTCGGTCTTTTCTAGTTCAAATGCGTCGTGCAATGCTTGAACAGCGTTCTGAACCTGATCACGACCAATGATGGCCGTGATTCGAATCTCAGATGTTGTGATCATATCGATGTTCACGCCCACTTCGGCTAGCGTGGAGAACATTCTTGCGGCGTAACCGGGGGTATTTTCCATGCCCGTACCCACGACGCTAACTTTGGCGAGGCCAGAACCGGTAACAATTTCAGCGTACTCGACCTTGGAGTCGCGACCGATTACCTCAGATGCCTTTTCAACATTTACCTCGTCGACGGTAAACGTGAAATCGGTGGTGCCGTCTGAACTGGCGTTCTGCACTATCACGTCCACGCTAACACCAGCATCTGCGAGAGGTTGGAGTAATCCGGCAGCTACTCCTGGCCGGTCGATCACACCACGAACAGTGATCTTTCCTACGTTGCGATCGACAGCGATCCCGGTTACGGCCTTACGGACTTCCATTGTGTGCTCTCCTCCGTGGATAAGCGTGCCAGGTTCGTTCGAGAATGACGATGCAACGTAGACCGGCATGTTGTAAACGGCTCCAAGTTCGATAGAGCGAGGGTTCATTTTCGCCCCAAGTACGGCCATTTCTAGCATTTCTTGAAAGCCGATCTCCGAAAGCTTACGCGCTTTACTGGTAAGGCGAGGATCGGTTGTGTAGATGCCGTCAACATCAGTATAAATTTCGCATCGCTCAGCCTCAGCAGCTATAGCAAGTGCAACTGCAGTAGTGTCGGATCCACCTCTGCCGAGAGTGGTGATATCTCCGGATTCTGCAAGACCTTGAAAACCGGCCACAATGACGATTCGACCCTTGTCGAGTTCGCTGTGCAGACGTTCGGTTTTAATATCGGCAATCCGAGCCGAGCCGTGAACCATATCGGTCTTGATGCCAGCTTGGATCCCGCTGAGACTGATCGCATCGTAACCGTGCGCTTTCAATGCCATCGCCATCAGGGTTGAACTGACAAGCTCGCCTGTCGAAAGCAAGGTGTCCATCTCACGAGCGTCAGGTATCTGGCCACCCGTTACAGCTTGAGACAAATCGATTAAATCGTCAGTTGAATCACCCATCGCTGAAACAACAACAATTACGTCTACACCTTCGTCTTTCCGAGCCTGTATTCGTTTTGCTACGTTCTGGATATGTTCGGCGGTAGCCAACGAACTTCCACCGTACTTCTGCACGATGACAGGTCGTCGTTTGGTTCCCGAATTGGTTGTCATGAGCTCGACACTACCGATGCGCCTTCGTGAGCAACAGCAACAATGATCGGTTTTCCTACCACACCGTGTGTCCTAGCGGTTTCCGCCATCTCGTAACTTATAGTCACTTCGCGGCCCGTTGCCAGAGCAAGAACAGAAGGTCCAGCGCCAGACAAAAACGCTCCGTGCGCTCCACCATTTATAGCTGCTTTGATCAAATGAGGCATGGCCTTGAACGCCTGTGTTCGGTGAGGCTGGTGAAGTCGGTCGTCTGTTGCGTACTTCAACAGTTCGAGTCGACCTGATGAAAGAGCGTTAACTAGCAACGCAGCTCGACCGATATTGAACACGGCATCTGTTCGACTTATTTGATCGGGCAGCGCGGATCGTGACTCGTGCGTGTTCGTCTGTTCTTCTGGTACAAAAAGCACTGCGTACAGTTCTTCTGGGACCTTGACCTGATCGACAATCCACTTATCAGTTCCGTTACGTACACCCACAGTGCAACCGCCATAAAGGGCGGGAGCGACGTTGTCAGGATGCCCTTCAATATCGGCGGCCAAAATCGTTAGCTGTTCAATAGTGAGATTTGCGCCTGATAATGCCGAACCAGCCACTAGCCCGCTTACGATCGCAGATGAACTACTGCCCAAGCCGCGCGCAAACGGAACTCGGTTCGTGCATCGGTACTGTAATCCAGGCACCGGTTCGCCGATGAAGTTGTAAGCCGCTTCAAGCCCAGTGACAACCAAGTTTCGAGTGTCCTGTGGCAGGATATCGGCACCTTCACCGGTAGTAGAAACACTGAACTGGCCACGAGTAACAGTCAGATCGTTCCACATATCCAGAGCCATGCCAATACTGTCGAAGCCGGGCCCGAGATTGGCGGTTGTTGCGGGTGCGCGTACTGTTACTGAGTTCAAATGCATTATCGTGAGTAGGAGTTAGATATATCGAGTTTTTTGATATCGTCGGCACTAGCGCCGAAGCAGCAGCCACGGAAGATCGAAAATCGTGTTGCAATTCGATCCAACCTTGTAAGTATAATCTGCCCTCGTACATACCGACTGCTTTGTAAGTAGTCCCATTTATCACTATTAACCGCCACAAGCTCAAAGCCTAAAAGCAAAGTAGTTCATCAAAATGTCGAATATCGTAGTAATCCTCGGTCCTAACAACGAAGGCTCAAATACCCGTATGAAAGAAACTACGGAAGCTGCAGAGCGAGTCGGTGGTATAGACCTCAGGTTCGTCGATAGTGAACAGTCGTTCGATGAAATCGTAGAACAATGTAAGGGGGCGGTTGTACTGCTGCCCGCCGGGCACAACTCAAAGTTAACTGAGTTAGCAGAGAAAATTGGCACACTGAAACTAGTACAAACTTTCAGCGCAGGCACTGACTACATCGATAAAGCAGCGCTCGCCGAGCTTGGCGTCGATGTTGCCAATAATGGCGGAGCAAACGCTGTTGCCGTTGCCGAACATGCCATTGGACTTATGTTCGCAACAAACCGCAAACTCGATGTTCAGATTGAAAGCGTAAAGGCCGGTACTTGGATGGCAGGGGTCGAAGGTGACCGAGCTGAATTTCACACTCTCGTTGGCAAGCGAATCGGAATTGTTGGACTTGGTCGAATCGGCTCACGGGTAGCGAAACGTCTCGCCGGTTGGGAGTGCGAACTCGTTTATCACGACGTTATTGAACACGATGCTGACTACGTTGCAGCGACAGGTGCAAAGAAAGTCAGTTTTGATGAACTGGTTTCGACCTGCGACATCATCACTCTGCACGTTCCGCTTGATCGCGTTACCCAACACATAATGTCGGATCGTGAGTTTAAGATGATGAAGCCGACTGCAATACTTATAAACACCTGCCGCGGGCCGGTAGTCGACGAGAATGCTTTGATCAGGGCTCTTGAGTCGAAGGAAATCTTCGCCGCCGGGCTCGACGTCACTGAGATCGAGCCGATCGAATCTGACAATCCGCTGCCGACAATGAGCAACGTGGTGGTCACCCCTCACCTCGCAACACGAGCCCTCGAGTCAGAACTGAATGCAGCACAGTTCACGATGGAGAACGCTGGGCGAGTCGTTCGAGGCGAAGGTGCCGACTGGATCGTAAAACCAGTTTAGATTCTAGAACTACGATCCCCATCCATTTGGCGGGAAGGGGATCGTAGGGATCGTGGTGCAGACAGGAGCTATCAAGTCGTTTGATGATGGCTCGGAGCAAGACTATACACAAGGCTACCGTCGCCAACACACCGAGCTACGCGCCTATAATCGAATTGCTCGATACGTCGGGGTGTGGCGCAGCTCGGTAGCGCGCTTCGTTCGGGACGAAGAGGTCCTCGGTTCAAATCCGAGCACCCCGACCATTTATCGAACTCGCAGATCAGGCACTCGATCACTGAGCTCAACTTGTTCCAGAAATCGATTCGTCAAAGGTTCAATGACTATCAAGGAGACCACCCCAGCCGCCGAACAATTTCTCTCGGAACGCCGGAACATTATTCTGGCGACGATTAGAAAAGATGGCCGACCACAACTGACGCCAGTGTGGTTCGTTTGGCGAAACAATGAATTTCTGATCTCAACCACGCCATCAACTGCCAAGTGGAACAATCTGGTGCGCGATCAGCGATGCACTGGAATGATCGACGATCTCGACGGACGATATCTCTCCGTAGCTGGCACGACTGAATTGTGGACTGAGAGCGATCCGCATACGATCACTTCTGAAATCGTTAGGAAGTACAAAACTGCCGAGGAGTACGAGCCCTACATGGAGATCATTCGAAGTGATCGTCCAGAGCGCGGCATCATCCGAATGAAGCCCGATCGCATCATCACACGCGGACTCGACTAGCTTCCCCGAATGAACGGTGACGTGCTTCGCCAGTAGATGACTTAGTTCAAAAACCGGTTGAACATCCACAGCACGATCAGCAAAAATACTGCACCCACCACGAGCGACACGCTAATCGCCTCAAGTCCGACGGCCGCGGCGACAAGTCCAACTCCCGCTGGAAGCAGCCCTGCGCCAATCGCTGATGCACCCATCTGAATCCCGATGGAGTTCTGCGTGTGCCTTTTGCCAACATACGACGGTGTTGCCGATACCAAAGTTGGGAATATCGGCCCCAATCCGAATCCCAGAAGAACCAAACCGATAAAGCTGAGTTCCACCACGGAAACCTGCCAGAACAGGAGAGACCCGGCGAGCGAAAGAATCCCAGACAATCGAAGCAGGTTCATCAAAGAAATCTTGTCGGCAAACGTGCCGAGAGCAATTCTCCCAGCGACTAATCCACCGAAGTACGCGGTGACCCACACACCAGCACTTCCGACTGAAAGTCCACGACCTTCAGTCAACAGCGTGAATGACCACACACCAGCGGCTACTTCGAGAGCAGTATGAATCACGAATGCTGTAACGCCCATCCATACGCCCGGCACCCTAAGTGTCTCGAAAGTGCCAGCTGCGGTAATACTTTCTTCTGTGCCTACCTGCCCAGAATGCCATCTTTTCCTGGTAACAGCGAATCCGAATATCAGTACAGCGAAAGGAGCGGCAACTATCAGGTAACCCCACTGCCAGCCAACCCCTATAAGCAAGACGCCGGTCATCAAGCTCGATCCGCCCAGTGAACCAATACCAAAGAAAGCGTGAATCCAGTTTGTCGCCCTAGCGTTCAACTGCGTGGCGGCGTACAAATTCACACCGGTATCGAGATAGCCATGACCTGAACCTGCAGCCGCAGATACAACGAGTAGCCACCACCAACTTGGAGCAACAGCAAACGCTAAGTAACCAATGACAGAAAGCACCGCACCAATCGTGAGAAACAGCCCGAGACTGCTAATTCGAAGTAGCCATCCGCTGGAGAAGCTCGAGATTGTGTACCCGACCGTGTAAGCCGCTATAACGCTACCTAGTGACGTAATGGCGACATCAAACGAATCGCTCATGGATGGCCATGCAACAGACAACACCCCGTTTTGCAGGCCAACCCCGATCATCACCAACACCGCTAAGGCGATCAAAATACTCAATTAGATTTTCTTCATGTATGTCAAATAAAACGTAGCTAAATGTGATTAGAGAGCCACACGAAATTTTTCCGCGTTACCGCAATTTCTCGATCTTCCCACTTTGGGCCGCACACAAATACGATTCGAGCATCACTTGGCTACTGATTCGACACCAAACTCAAATCAACAACGGCAGAACATTTCGTTAATTCTGGTCAGTTAACAGCCCTCTTCCTATCCTAATTTCCCGGTATACACTCTCGGCGACATCTACTAGGCACGATCCAAACAGCGCGGTCATGCCCCAAATCAAAGACTTCGAGGGTAGCAAGTTGAAAGTCACGGGCGTCAAAACTACAGTCGTTGAGAACGAGCCACCGTATATCGGTGGCAAGTATTTCTTATTCTTGGAAGTCGAAACCGATGAAGGTATTGTCGGGCTCGGAGAGAAAGTTACTGGTAGTTCTTTCAACACAAGTGGCTGGAAAGCATTCACTTCTCATATCCAGTTGATCCATGAGACCTGTGAAGCATTCCTAATCGGACAGAACCCATTCAACATCGAGAAGATATGGAGCGACGCATACGGTAGCCGGCATGATTATCGGCACCCAAGCCTCCACTACACATCAGTTCTTGCCGCAATAGATATTGCGTGCTGGGACATCATAGGTAAGGCAACAAACCAGCCCATTTACAACCTTCTCGGCGGCAAGTTCCACGAGCAACTTCGAGCGTACGCCTACATGCCTAACGGCTGGCAAGACAGTCCGCAGCGAGCCGGTGAAATCGCCCGTCAGTTGCTCGAAGAAGGCAACTCAGCGTGCAAGTTCGATCCATTCGCTCCGCTTCACCCCGGACCACGCGATATCTCCCTTCCTGAAATCCGTAAAGCAGCAAACATTTTTGAGGCCATTAGAAAAGAAGTTGGCGACGATCTTGAAGTCGGAATCGGCACACACGGGCAGCTAACCACATACTCCGCCATCCGAGTCGCAAACATCCTCGAAGAGTACAACCCGTTCTGGTTTGAAGAGCCAGTGCCACCCGAGAACTACGATGAAATGGCGCGAGTTGCCGCTCACACAAGCATTCCGATCGCCAGTGGTGAACGACTTGTAACTAAGTACGAATTCTCACAATTGATAGAGAAAGGCGCAGCTTCGATCATTCAGATCGATGTTGGTCAGGCCGGCGGAATTCTCGAAGCCAAAAAAGTAGCTGCAATCGCTGAAGCTCACTACGCACTGATCGCTCCCCACATGTACTGCGGACCAATCGCGGCTGCCGCGGCTATCCAGATTGATACATGCTCACCTAATTTTCTAATTCAGGAAGCCAACCAGGGTCCACTGCATAAGACGATCTTCAAAGAGCCACTCGTGTTCGAAAATGGCTTCATCACACCACCAACCGGCCCCGGGCTCGGTATCGAGTTCGACATGGATGTGCTGAAAAGCCGAATCGTGTCGTAATAGTCCGATCCTAGGCAACAAGATATTCGGAGACGAAACTCGGTCACTTCGAGTGGGTTTCGTTTTTTCAATATTCAACACGCGATTCTCACGTCTCTACGGGTGAAATCACGGTTCACTTCTGTGCTATCTGCAAGAGTATGCGAATGCCGACAACGGCAGTTTGGCGAAATCTGTGGGCTGGCCCAACGATGTGCCGCTCGCAAACGAGCCAACATATCGAGCACGTGGAGGTTTTTTGGCCTTGGAGAAACGACTACCTATTGAAGTCAGATGGCACGGTCGCGGCGGTCAGGGAGTCGTCACTGCCAGCCGTATACTCGCTTCCGCTGCCCTCAAAGGTGGTTACTATCTTCAGTCGCTACCCGACTTCGGCGCAGAACGATCGGGAGCACCAATTGCCGCCTACACCCGCATCAGTGAAACACCTCCGATCGATAGAGGTCCGGTGTACGAACCTGATGCCGTAATCGTGTTAGATGCATCACTAATCGGGCAGGTGGATGTCGAAACTGGACTCGTTCCAGATGGCACGATCATCGTCAATACTCCCGATCCAATATCTTCATCTCTTAGAAAGCTCAACCTGGCCCCCGGCCAGCAACTCTGGACCGTCGATGCTAGCCAGATCGCATTAGCACTCATCAAGCGGAACATCCCCAACACACCAATTCTTGGGGCCTTCGCACGATGTGTCCCGGTACTCGATATCGACACTATGGCTCATGCGCTCGAAGAGTTGATGTCGGAGACGTTCCCTCCACATATCGTCGAAGCCAACTTGAAAGCACTACAGCAAGGGCATGACCATGCAACCAAGATAAAAGTTGAGGTGGTACACAATGTCTGAACAACCCCTTTGGCAGCAGATTCAGCAGGGCGGGATCAGTACAAATCCTGGTAGCACTGATCGTATTCAAACTGGCGACTGGAGAACCGAAGTTCCGGTAATTGATTTTGAACGCTGTACTCATTGCATGATCTGTTGGGTCGATTGCCCGGACGCCAGCTTCGAAGTCGCTGATACCAAACTAATTGGTGTCGATCTCAAGCACTGCAAGGGCTGCGGAATTTGCGCTCAAGTTTGCCCAACGAAATGCATCGAAATGGTTCCGGATTCAGCAGCCGACCGAGATACAAACGCCAGCGCTAACGGAGCCGGATAAATGACCACAACTCAAAAACCGAGCATCAAGCTTCCTGCCCCACAGGCGATTAACGGCGGTGAGGCGGTTGCCTTCGCTATGCGGCAAATTGACCCCGAGGTCGTCGCCGCTTATCCAATCACCCCACAAACGTTCATCATAGAAAAATTCTCCGAATATGCCGCCGACGGGCTCGTAAATTCCGAGTACATCAACGTTGAAAGCGAGCACGCAGCTATGAGCGCGTGCGTAGGTGCAACCGCAGCCGGAGGTAGATCACAAACCGCTACATCCGGACCTGGTCTCGCTCTTATGTACGAAATGCTCTGGGTAGCGTCGGGAATGAGATTGCCAATCGTAATGCACCTGTGCAGCCGATCTTTCTCTGCTCCCTTGAATATCTTGTGCGATCACTCCGACGTTATGGGAATGCGTGAATCGTCGTGGCCAATGCTCATCGGAGCAAGCCCGCAGGAAGCCTATGACCAGGCGGTTGTTATGCCGACAATTGCAGAGCACAAAAATGTGCTTCTGCCCGTAGCAAATGTGCTGGATGGCTTTACGGTAACTCACTCGGTCGAACGAGTAGAAGTTCTGCCAGACAAGGTAGTAAAAGAATTCGCTGGCGAGTACGAACCTGACGTCTGGGCACTCCAACCCGGAAGCACGGCTACGTTCGGTACGCTCGACGCCAACGACTTCTATTTCGAACACAAACGGCAGCAAGTAGAGGCCATGAAGAACTCTCTAGAAGTCGTTCGAACTCAATTGAACGCCTTCGCTGAAATTTCTGGTCGGCAGATGAATTTGGTCGAAGAGTATTTGCTCGATGATGCAGAGGTTGCCCTAGTCGTTCTTGGTTCTTCAGAAGGAATGGTGAGAGCAGCAATCGATAAGGCAAGAGCTGATGGAATAAAGGTTGGAATGCTGCGAGTTCGGTTGTTCCGACCGTTCCCAGTCGCCGACGTACGAAAGGCACTCGAAGGAATTGGTTCCGTTGGGGTTTTGGATCGCGCAATCGCATTTGGCACCCCCGGCAACGGCCTGCTTCAAGACATCGCAACATGCACACGCACGATGCCAAACCGACCGCTTTTGATGGATTTCGTCTACGGTCTTGGTGGACGAGCGACCCCAAAACAACTGTTCCGACAGGCGATCGACCAAGTGTTAAATATGAACGAAACTCGGGTAGAGCCTGATGAACCGGCTTATCTCGGACTCAAGTAGCCCCAGGCAGAAAAGGAACCATAACATTGACGCTGAAGCTACGAGAACTGAGTCTCAAGCCCGATCTTTTCGGAAATGGTCACGGTCTTTGTGCGGGCTGTGCAGAATCAATCTCAGTACGCCAAATACTTTCTGCACTTGAGAATCCGCCGGTAGTCGCACTAGCAACCGGGTGTCTCGAAGTCTCCACAACGAGATTCCCCGACACCACCTGGAAGGTTCCAGTTATTCACAGCGCGTTCGAGAATTCAGCGACGACCATCTCTGGAGTTGAAGCAGCCTACAAAGCACTCGTTCGTAAAGGCCGCATGGAAGCTCGTCCGCTGACATTCGTCGTTTTCGCCGGTGACGGTGCTACCTACGACATTGGATTTCAGTGGTTGAGCGGCGCTCTTGAACGTGGACACAAGTTCATCTACATCTGCCTCAATAACGAGGGCTACATGAACACTGGTATCCAACGCAGCAGCGCAACGCTTCTCGGAGCTTGGACTACCACTACTCCAAGTGGTTCTGTCCGACCCGGAAAGACCCAGTGGCACAAAGATATGACCAAAATTGTTGCAGCGCACGGCATCCCGTACGTAGCACAAGCAGCGTCTCACAACTGGAAAGACTTGATGACGAAGGTTCGAAAAGCAGAACAGGCAGATGGACCTGCATTTATCAACGTCCTGACACCCTGTGATCGTGGCTGGCGATATGAACCCGATCAAACGATGGAAGTGTCAAAGCTGATGGTCGAAGCCGGTCTGTGGCCGCTCTACGAAGTAGTCAATGGCAAGTGGAAGATGACTGGAGCACGTCAGAAGCGCCGCCCGGTTATCGACGCTTTGCTATCACAAAAACGCTTCAGTCACATCACGAAAAATGCCGATGACGCTACTATCGCCGCCATCCAAGCCAAAGTCGACGAAGAATGGGATGCCCTACAGGCCTTATGTGCGATGTCGGCAGCGTCTGAGTAGGGCTTTTCGCTGCTCTCTAAAAATCTATCGTCGGAACGCCCAGTAAATCTAACTTGTTAGACCTTGCTCGCAGCAGCTTTCATTGCAACCTCGGCAGCCTCAATTCAGTCGATAATGCCTTCAACATCGTCCATTCATTTAGTCGTAAATTTCATCAAACTGACAGGCTTTCGGAACTATCGTAAAGTGAAGCCGAATTAGTTCACATCAAACCATTCTGGAGTGTGCAATGCCTTTAGCAGCAGCCAACGGAATCGAAATCGCCTACGAAACGATTGGTAACGGTTCCCGAACCGTCGTCTTGCTACCCGGTGCAGGCTGTCAGATGCTCGAGTGGCTCGATCCGTTCTGCGAGATGATCGCCGAACAGGACTGCACAGTTGTACGAGTCGACAATAGGGATGTCGGGCTCTCAACCCACTTCGAGGGTGCCTGCCCCAACCCCGGCGAACTGATGGCAAAAGCACGTGCAGGCGAACCTTACGACGCCCCATACACGATTGAAGATATGGCGAAAGACACCGCCGAGCTGATCAAAATCGTCTCGAACGGTCCAGCCCACATTGTCGGACGTTCGATGGGTGGAATGATTGGTCAACGAGTAGCAATTCACTATCCAGAAGTGATTGCTTCGCTTTGCTCAGTCGCGTCTTCCGCCGGGAATCCGAATTTTCGGATTCGAAGCGAAGAAGTGATGAAGTTTTTCGCCCTGCCACCAGAGACAACGTATGAAGAGCAGATACAGCGAAATGTCGATGGCGATCGGCTGTTTTCAGGTACTCACTTTGAGTTTGATGAGGAAGCTGACTACAAAAAACGTGCCGAAATGCGGGCTCGGTCAGACGATTCGAAGGGTGGTATGCGCCACAGCTTAATGTTTGGATCAGAGGATCCGGTGGCCCGCTACGAGCAGCACAAGGCGAATCTTGCCAAACTCGATCTACCTGTGTCGGTCATTCATGGGAGTGCCGACAACCTTTTGAACGTCGAAAACGGAATCGAAACCGCTAAACTAATTCCCAACGCTAACCTCGTCATTATCGAAGGTATGGCGCACGAATTACCTGCCGGGGCATGGCCGCAGATCGTGACTACAATCGTCGGAACCGTCGACAAAGCCCAGCCGCGTAATTGATCCAACCCGACCCTGACAAAAAAACCGGATGCGATTTTCGAACGCCACTCGTTCTGTAAAACCATACATCGTAGGAAATCTTTACTTCACCTTCGGCACTAGCTTTGTCGCGGGTGCCAGTAACTACGTCGCTAGTATTTTGCGTACAAACGCGAGCGCCGTAGAATCCGCAGTAGATTTCTTTCACGCTTTTGGCGGAAATTTAGGCTTTGGCGTATTCATTAACTTCATCCCGGCGACGTTCAATCATCGCTTCGCACGCCATCGCTACTTTTGGCTTACTGGAAACTTGATGATGTTGGGCATGAACGCCTTAATGCTTGGGTTCCACTTTCTAATTCAAACTGAAAACCCCATCGAATCACGAGTAATCCCGACTTTGGTATCCCAGTTACTTGAGAACATTCTTATAGTCCGAGAGCACAGGAATCGTTCAGTGTCGTGATCAGTATTTGAAATCTTGGTACTATCAAGACATTTACTGCGGGGCCAGCTCTCTGATGTGTATGTAGCGGGGCTTGGAATCACAGATAGATGCAAGCGCGTCTATTTCGAATTTATAGGGGAAATCGACCAATGGTCGTTAAGCACTGACAGGTATCAGACGTATGGCAAAAATTCTCGTAGCCGACGATTCTTCGTTTATTAGGATAAAACTCGTATCTATTCTGCAAACAGAAGGACACGAAGTGATCGAAACAGTCGATGGCACGACTGTTCTCAAGTGGGCGATCGCAGAACAGCCAGATGTAATCATGCTCGATCTTATGATGCCAGGAGCCGATGGGTGGACCACTCTAGGCGATCTAAAAATCCACGAATCTACACTCGATATTCCGGTGATCATCTCATCTTCGCTAAACAGCGATGAGGATCTGATTAAAGCTCACAAGATGGGTGCAAGCGACTTTCTGCCCAAGCCGTGGACCAATAACGAGCTCATTAAGCGCATCCGCTGGGCAAGTTTCGCCAGACAATCCGCTGCATAAGATTAGGCGATTTCTATAGGTGGCTACCCCTATTTCTACTTGCTCAAATTTTGAAAGAATTGATTATGTAAGCGCCGCTAACTCGGAATATCCGAGAGAATCGACTATTGGTCGTTAAGCGCTTTCAGGAATCAGGCACATGCAAAGATTCTCGTGGCAGGTGACTCTTCGTTCGTAAGGGTCAACCTCGTTTCTACACTGTAAGCAGCAGCGAAACACGAAGCGTTCGAGAGCACCGATGGCACAAATGTGCATCTGTGAACCATCGCTGAACCGCCCGAAGCAATCATGCTCGACCTAACGATTCCTGAAGCCGAAGGCTGGACAACCCTCGGCGATCTAACGTAGGCCGGATATTAATATGGATGCGCCCACTGCCGGCAAAGCAGTAGCCACCAAGAATTCCGAGCTTTTGGATGTGCCCCCAACCCAAATTAAGGCCGGGGGCGCCATGACTTATTTCCATCCTTGATTTAGCTGAAAGCGCCCGGCGCTGCTCGAAACTCGCCCTAACGGCTTAAAGAAAACCATGCATCGCCTGCGTGTTACGAATCAAACATTCCTCCCTCTACGGGGAAGGTGCTGGCGGTCACGAATGACACTTCATCGGAGCAGAGCCAAATGACTACAGCAGCGATTTCGCCAACTTGTTCAATACGCTTTTTTAGAACCATCGCCATCAAGGTTCGGAGATATTCCTAAACTCTAAGATGCTTAGTGCTAAGAGATTCATTGAAAATCTAAACGGTAAAGCAACTAACGCCTAGGGTAAATTTTTCCGCACATCGCACTGGAGCAATGTATTACGTGAAGGCCGATAATGCCCGTTCGTGTTTTGTAGCTCACAATTGGCAGGTCATCGGAACCAATGTTCAGATCGAGCGCGAGACTCACGGGCAGTCCATCCGCTATGGCGACCAACGATGAGTATTCGCAGGTCGAAACAGCACAATAGGCAAGCTTCAATTGCTCAGTGTCTGACTTGTAATAAGCTACTATCGGCAACCCATTTGCACCAATAGCGATTGATGGTTGTATCTCACCCCCGACCTGTTCCACCGTGATGGTCGTCCACAAGCTACAGGACGAATTGTCGCAATGAGCGACTTTCAGACTTGTGTTGGTCGTATCGTAGTAAGCAATCACTGGTCGGCCATCAATTCCGATTGCCAGTGAAGAACCAATACCAACCTCACCCACGCTATCCACCGTAAAAAAGCCTCGACTGAAACAAGCCGGATCCTGACATATCGTCACCCGCAAATTTCGATTGTCAAAATCCCACATCGCCGCAATAGGGTTTCCATTAGCATCGATCCCAAGTGAGTGATTGGTAAAAAAGGGCGGAAAATCCATAATTGTGTCGGTTGATGTTGTGCAAGCGACATCTAAACAATTAACTAGCTTCAGGCCTATCAGAGTTGAACCGTAGCTGATGATAGGCAAACCATTGGCACCGATAGTCAGCCGTGCGTTTACGCTCGCTTGAATTTGACTCAGCACTACCATCGTCGATGTCGTACATGCCACGTCTTCACAATGCACAACTCTGAATTCTAGGTTGAACGGCGAAATTGTGGTTAATACCTGATACGTAAGTATCGGGAGACTATCACTGCCGATAACGATTCCTCCGGGCCACGAACCCTCAACGGTACTATCCTGAAGTGTGGTTTTGGTCGCTGAACTGCAGGCTGTATCGTCGCAATGGGCAACATTCACACTCCCAGTTCCACGACCGAAATGCAAAATCACAGGTAGACCGTCGACCCCGATAGCCACCGAACTATCCCATCCTAAAGAAGTCACATTCTCCACAGCAAAATCCGTGGTAACGTCTGAGGGAGCGAAAAGATCAGATCCACACTGCCAGCTTCCTATAGATTGGTTCCACTTGGCGATCTGTCCATTCAAGCAGGAAAGACTGGCCAGAGAATCATCATCGCCGTTGTCGAGCCCAACAGGGCGTCCAGCTATGGCGGTCTATGCCAGTACGCTGGTATGTGACCCTGTTGCGATGTCTTGCCCGCCAACTGTCGTCCCTGCTTCGAGATCGATAATGCCATTTGTGATGTATTGCTCTACCTGCGATTCGATCAATTGAGTGTCGTTATCGTCACTGCAAGACCACGTAGAGGATATCGCCACCCAACGGGGGATTTGACCGTCGGCACATACTAAATCCGCTAATGTGTCATCGTCGCCATCGTCAAGACCCGTGGGTCTGTTCAGAACCGATAACCATTCAAGTTCAGTGGTGTGAGAACCAGACGATATCGCTTCGCCACCAACGGTCGATCCAGATGCAAGATCAATTGCACCATTCGTAATATAATTCTCTATCTCCAACTCGGTTATGTTGGCGAAACCACCAGGTGTGCCCGGTTCACCCTTCGGACCTTGTGAGCCCGCTATTCCTTGAACTCCAGGAATTCCCTGCGCTCCCTGTAATCCAGGTTGACCGTTCGAACCTGTAAGACCTGCCACGCCTTGCGGGCCTTTCTCACCCTTTTCTCCGTCTATTCCGGGTAGACCATTGGTGCCAACAATCCCTAGCGGACCTGAAGGACCTTTTGCCCCATCAATACCCGGAACACCCTGTGGTCCTTACGGACCTTCAGGGTTGGAGCATCCTGCAAATAGAACGATGAGTGTCAATAAGATTGCAGCAACCGTAATCCGTCTGATTTGAATATCGATCCAGCCCTTAGAACCAGCCCACATTTCGATTTCCTCTCGACTATTTCGAATACAACAATTTGCAATGTAGTGACATTTATATGCATCATCTGCTTCGCCCCTCAGAATCAACCTGCGGAACTTTACATTAGAAAAAGCTTTGAATCATGTACAGATCGAAATAAAACTAGTTGAATCAGCACGTTTGGGTCTCCAAAACGTTCAGACGATTCTTACCTATTGATAGAACTACAGTTATCGTTTGATATGCATCGTCAGGACGGTTATCAACGCCACTTCGAACCGAATTTCTAGGAAGATCAATAATTGGAACACCATAGTGTGATCATTGCCGGAGGCGGCCCCGGTGGGCTTGGCGTTGCGGCAACCCTTGACGGGTGGCACCCTCGATTCGAAGGCGATTACAAGTATCCTTCTGAGGAAGTTCAGAAATTCGCCCGTGCTTACGAGCATAAACCGCTCTCATTCGACTTGCACGAACTACTCGTACTCGGCCATCGACCGATCGAATTCTTCCGAATGCGTCACCACCCGACCCAAGACGCACTTCCATTTGAGGATTGGACTCTTAAATTCAGCAAGAAGGAACGCGCAGATTGGCTCATGCTGACGACAGATGGCCCTGGGGGGTTGTGGAATAACGTTCCCAAAGAACAGATGACGCTTGGGCCTGCGCACTGGATGGAGCTTGCTCACTACCCGATAGGCAAATTCTACGAGCAGACTGGACGTGACCGCGATTTGAACGCCCTTGCGCATCGCGATGATCTTGTTTCCTACTATCAGGCGTTTGCTGAAGAGCTGGGATTAAACGATCACATCACTTCCGGCGTAAAAGTGACCAACATTGCACCGGCTGGAGAAGACATAGACGCTCGTTTCGTCGTCGATTCTGTCGATCAGTCTACTGGCGTCACTTCTCAATACTCCTGCGACTATGTTGTGTTTGGGGTTGGGCCACGCTCAGCCATAAGAAAGCTCAGTGTGCACGGGATCGATCAGGACTACATTGCGCTCGCCTATACACATCATGAAGACTATCCCGGTGACCGTGTACTTGTGGTCGGCGGCGGTAGATCTGCCGATTGGGCTGCTCAGGAACTTCACGATGCAGGGCGAATAGTCATCTACGTGATGCGGCAGCAAGCAGATGCCCATTTGAAACTCATCAACGACTCTCAATTCCTACCGTACTACCAACGATGGGGAGAAATTCTTTCGGGTGACCAAGAGCGGATGGGCCTACTATATGGTTCTAATGTGACAGCATTCGAACCGGGCGGGCTGGTGACAATTGCAACACCTGAAGGCTCAGTTCAGGTTCAAGTTGATCACGCGGTAATTGAAGTGGGTGGCGACCCTGATTACGAACTCCTGAAGTCTTTCAACGACCTAACGTTTCACACAAAACGCGACAATTTCCGCTTTCAGTTGAACCAACTGGTGGTCGACCAAGCGACGTTTGAATCAGTTGATATTCAAGGCTTGTACCCCACCGGGTACTCAGCACAGGGAACGGGGCTGAGCGTCATAGGCTTCCATGCCGGCTGTTTCCTTATAGCAGGCGACATCCTGCGTAAATCTGGTGCGATTTAGTATCTGATTTCGTGAGTCGGTCGAAGTAACTCACCGGCTGGGCGAATCCTCACTTGCTACCGCCGAGATGCAATCCTGTCGCACTCCATAAGCCGTATCAGATCGTGCAATGTGGAGTGACAAGTTGCACAACGCTGACGGGAGAACCGTAATGAAGTCACAGGACGGAAACACTCGTTCGGATCGTAAAACATCGACCAATTCGAGTTCCCGAAGATTTACCGCCATCGCCCTGATCGCTCTGGCCTGTGTTGTGCCGATCGCCATTCAGCGTTTTCTTTCGATAAGTCCAGAAGTCATTGGAACTATCGGCATTCCCACCATCATGATTCTTGGGTTTCTCGGAAGCGTCACAGTGATAGCTCCAGTTCCGGTGCTATCGCTGGTTTTCGCCGGAGCCGCCATCCTCAATCCAATTGCGCTGGTTATTGCCGCTGCAGTAGGTATTACCGCCGGAATGGCTGTTTGCTACGTTATGGGCAAACGAGGTCACTCCAGAGCAGCCAGCGCTGCGGCAATCTCTCAAGAAAATCTTCCAAAGCAAATCGCCTATCTTTATTCGTGGTCAACAAAAAACGTAGGAACAGCATCATTTATTCTTGCCGCTATGCCGAATCCCGTTTTCGACTACGCTGGGTTCATAGCCGGTGCCGGTCGTTTTAACGCTCAACGATTCCTCGCAGGAACCTTCGCTGGAAAGATAACTCAAGCTTCAGTAATAGTGATAGTTGGCCATACAGTCGGTGAAAGGATTACCGCGTATCTATAAACCAACTCGCGCGTGAATCACGCGAAAATGCCCTGAAATACATCATGGCGTTTTCGTTTAATCACTACAAATGAATCCCTTAGGCGACTTTAGCCTTAGAGTACATTAGGGGCTGTCGATCCCTGATTCGTTGGGCAGCAGTTTGAATGCTTAGTTGTGGGTAGAACCGTACGAGGTAGTCCGCATGCATCGTATCGACTATCGATGCGTTGAACTCGCACTTCTCACACCACAGACCGAGATCGTCGCGATTGTCGCGAATCGGTTTAGGCTCTACGCCGCAACCTGGGCATTTTGTAAATTCCGGTACTTTCATCAATCTCACAACCTCGCTAGCATGCCTCGACACTATTTCCTATCGATCACCGTATCTGGTGGAAAGAGGCAAGTTCCCGTGTAAGCGTGCCTAAGTGGTGCGAGATGGCACGAGTCTTTCTATGTGAATTCACTTAGCAGAAACCTACAACTCGGTTGAATTCACGACTACGCAAAGGCCGTACATCCATCCAGCGGGAGAGGGCTAGCACGCTACCTACTAGATAGGAGCGCCGAATCAGTCGCCAGAAACACCAGCAGGTGCCGATGCTTCAGCCTCCTGCCAACCTGACTTCACTTCCATCACATGCTGGTATGCAGATAGAGCGGCAATTGCCCCCTGAGCAGCAGCCGTGATGGTCTGCTTCAGTTCGGTACCATCTGTTAGGTCGCCGGCTGCATAGATTCCCTTGACAGAAGTATTCAGCCCTTTGTCGACGTGAACTTCGCCTGTGTCTGGATTGATTTCTAGGCTCAGCTGATTCGGAATATCAAGTCGAGGATCAGCGCCTGCTTCAACGAATAAGCCATCGATGGTCAGTTCATCCTGACCTTCCCAAGATTTGCTGATCCGAATACCCGTGAGACCAGCTTGGTCTGTACCGACAAGTTCGTTTACTTCCGTGTTGTACAACACCTTCACATTTTTGGTTTGGCCAAGCACTTTCAACAGAATCGGTTCAGGTCTAGTCAACTTATCTCGACGGTAGATCAGGTAGACCGTCTCGGCATATTTCGCCAGCAGAATTGCGCCTTCTACCGCTGCATTACCGCCACCGACAACTGCCGCCGCTTTCTTGTTGCGGTAGAGCGGAGCGTCGCAGGTCGAGCAGTACGACACACCATTGCCGGTCCACTCTTCTTCATTGGGTAGATTAAGTTTTCGACGCTCACGACCGACGGCAAGGATTATCGAGATGGCATCGATTTCTGTGCCGTTCTCAAGAACAGCTCTGTATATATCGCCGTTCTTCTCGACTGATTTCACATTGGAATACTCAGTCGGGGTTCCGAGACTATCGACCTGTTCTTTGAACTTCATCATCAAGTCGAAGCCATCGATATCGGGCTGTCCGGGATAATTTTCTATCGTTCCACCGATTGCAGTCTCACCACCAAACTGCTCTCCAGCTATCAACGTGTTCACCTGATAACGGGACGAATACAGACCAGCAGCGAACGCCGCAGCACCCTGCCCAATAATCAACACATCGACTTGCTTGATCTCGTTCATGTTCCCTCACACCGCCTATCCGGACATCGTTCCGATGCGGTTCGCTATTGGCAAGCTTAGAAGCACACCGCATTTGTGTCGATAGTCACCACACCTATTAAGCCACAGCATTCACGAAAAATGAGACTGTGCACACAGAATCTCATCGGTTTAAATTATTAGATGCAAGAGCGATGCAACCAGTTCAAGTTCTCACCGTCATAAAGTTGATGGATCGACGTTTTTACCTTCGAGTATTGAAGCGATCAGACTCTGATCCACGTCGATTGATTCGAATTCCTTGTAAAACGTGTCGTCTTCAAAATTCCTACCGGCTGACAACGTAACAAGCTTAATTTCTGGCAGATGTAGGTCCGGGTCCTCAACGGTAACTTGACGAGTATTCGTCGAATTACTTGTGGCTTCAATAGTCGACGAATCGATGTTTTGCTCTATGTCGACGGAGTAATCGGGAGTTAATGCATGGTCGTTAGAGGCAAACAACGCTGATATGGCGTCTTGACCCAGATCGACTGAAGGTGCCGGGTCGT
>ERZ890510.58-NODE-58-length-87716-cov-9.389421_pt1 | contig 87716 bp, 74 predicted proteins | sample MGYA00521265_ERZ890510 | MGnify/ENA primary metagenome ERZ890510 (study PRJEB32303, sample SAMEA104408624) | aquatic metagenome | biome: Brackish water; feature: Chemocline; material: water | place: Baltic Sea | collected 2014-10-26T21:54:00 | depth 110 m ... | reverse complement strand
TGTCCCTGTCCCTGTCCCTGACCTTGCTCTCCTTGGCCCTCGCCCTGCTGACCACCCTGTCCTTGCTCTCCCTGTCCCTGTCCTTCTCCCTGCTGGCCACCCTGTCCTTGCTGACTCTGTCCTTGCTCTCCCTGCCCCTGCTGCGCCTCGTTCAGGCGGCGATCCATGGCCTCCATGCTGCGTACGAGGTCGCGCGCATTTTCGAGGGCATCCTCCAAGGGATTCGTCTCTCTTTGACTCGACGCGTTCGCGGCTCGCTCCAGTTGGTCTCGTAGGGCTTGCAGATCTGATTCGATATTCAGCTCGAGGGTGACGGCGGACTCAGGGTCCCACTGCTCGATGGTCCCACGTGAGTATTGCAGTTTCTCCTTGAGCTTTGACTCCCGGATCTGAGCCGCGGCCTCTTGAAGGGCCCTAGCGGCCTCCGGGTTGTCGGCTCGGCTTCCGGCAGCGGACTCATCCAACTCACGCTCGAGGTCGGCAACCGCCGCAGTCATTTGGTCCTTCCGTTCACGAAGCTGGTCGATGGTTTCTGAGCGCTCTTGACCAGTGGCCGGAAGCTCGCGAACACGGCGCTGCACATCCCGCTGCTGGCGCTGCAACTCGTCGACTTGTTCCAGGGCTGCTTGGGCGTCGCGCTGGGCGCGTTCGGAGCGGGCCTCCTCGAGCTGTCGCCGGGCGTCCTGCAGGCGACGCAAGGCCGAGTTGGCCTCGCTCGTCCCCGACGCTCCGCCCTGTGCGGCGGACTGTCGCATGGCTTCGGCCGCTTGCTGCAGTTGCCGGGCAGTCTCCTCGAGCCCCTGATCGTTGTTCTCCCGCGCGAGCCGCTGCAGCTGGCGGGCGGCTTCTTCCGTTTGGTCCGCCAGCTCCCGCTGCGACTGTGCTCCGCTCGATGAAGAACCCGACTGACCTTGCTGGGCCCGTCGCCGCTGACGCTCGGCTTCCTGCTCCTGCCGGCGCGCGAGCTCTTGCAGCTCCTCCATCAGCTCATCGACCTGATTGTCGGACTGCTGCTGTTCCCCTCGGCGCACGGTCTCGTACTGGTTCTTAAGCTTGTCGAGCTCCAGCTCGAACAGGTCTGCGAGATCCTCGGCCGCGGCCTTGCTGCTGCCGTCGCCGCCCTGCTGCTCCTGCTGGGTGACGTATATCTCGTACGTCTCCTCGGCCTGCTGCAAATACCGTAGGGCCGTCTGTTCGTCGGAGAGCGCTTCTCTGAGTTCTTCCGCGCTCAGGTCCGTCTGGGCCAAATCCATCGCTTCGATGGCTTTCGGAAGGATCGCCGCCACATCTCTGAAGCCCGGGTCCGTCTCGGTGAGCCCTCGATTCTGCATCCGCTCGAGGAGCGTACCGACCTGTTCCTTGAGGCGGCCCTGCGCCAACGAAACCGACACGACGTTCTCGCTGAACTCACTCGCTGCGTAGCTGTCCCGCTGTCGAATCAAGTTGAACGTGGCGGAGATAACCTGACGTTGAAGTTCGGAGAGCGCAGTCTCGGGTTCGCCACCAACGCCGCCCTCTCCACCGCCGCCGCCTTGCTGTTCTCCTTGGCGGAAGGTGACATCGAAGGGACGGATGTTGAGGAAGAACATGTCGCTCGCGACGGTCTTTGAAGACCTCCTGTTGTCGCGGGTCAGCGCGTAGTACGACACCAAGTCACCCGACTCAAGCGACCACTCCTCCAAGAAGAGCGTATGCCCGGTCGACACTTCAGGGAGCGGCGCTCCCGAGTTCCGGAAGACAGAAACCGTGTCCTCTTCGCCTCCGTTGACCGAATAGACAATGCGGACGTCACCGATTCCGTAATCGTCTGTCGCGCGTACCTCGAGGTAGACCTCTTCGATGGGTGACGCTGGCACGTCCCTTCCAGGTGTCGTGAACTGGATGGACGGCTGATGGTCTTCAAGCACATCGATGGTGAACTCTGGCGATGCCGTAACGAACGCGCCATTCGCCCGCGCCAGGTCGACCGAGTAGAAACCGGGCTCCTGCACGGTGAGGCGTGCCACCAACGTGCCGTCGTCCTGGAGTGTGAGCGCGTCTGCGGGTATTCCGTCCAAGACGAGCTGGCCGCCGGGTGTCATCATGGTCGGAGTGACCCGGACCTCCACGACGGTGCCGGGCAGGGCCGCAATGTCACCGCCGTCTTCTCGCGTGCGCGATTCGAGTCCAGTGTAGGACGGGAAGAAGTACGTGAGGTCCAATTGATCGACGTACGGCAGGTCGGCAACATCGATCGAGTACGTGGGTGAGCGGACACCTGTCGCTTCAACGAAGTACTCGGTGCGATCGTCCACCCCGAGAAGCATGACCTCAAAGCCACCTTGATCATCGGCGAGCATGCTGAGTCGCTGAAAGTTTTGATCCGCGCCGGAGCGCGTGAAGATCGACACGTCTCCTGCTTCGAAGCCCCTCAGGGATGCGGTGACGACCTGGTCAGTCCCGCGTGCGATCGTCGTGTCACCGGGCAGCACCGTCACGGCGTACGGATTGACCGCAGCAGCGTCGCGCGTCGGTAGTAGTAGGGCAGAGAGCCCAAACTTGAAGTGCGCCGGTCCCAGCATCACCAACAAGATCCCCGCGACCGCCACGCCAGTCAGCGTGCCGCCGAAGCGGTAGAGGGCAGACTGCTCCACACGCCGTCCGTATTCAATGTTCTTTGCGCGTTCGAGCGCGCTCTGAACCAGTCCCTCTCCTAGGGTAACCGAGGCACTGTCTTCGGCGGCGAGGGCGCTCACGACTGCGTGCTCGAGAGACGGCTCCTGTTCTTCGAGGTAAAGGGCGATTTTTTCGTCACTGACTCGGCGCATCAGAGGGCGCACGAGGAACCAGTAGATGGACAGCGTAAGGGTCCCCCAGGTCAGGGTCCTCAACCAAACCACCGCCCCGGCCGAGAACCGCATCTGCTCCAGGCCAAAGGCCGAGAGAAACAGCACGGCTCCCGTAAGAGCACCGATCCAGGTGAGCCCGCTCAAGACCAGGCGAGCGCGCCACCGCCACCGGACTCCGCTGATGACCGCAAGAAGCCGTCGCTGCTCAACTCTCTTATCTGAATCCCTCATCACACTACTCCTTCGGTGTCTCTTCCCAAGCTACGGGGCCTGCAGCCCCCTCACCACACACGTTCCCACACCTCGCACTTTGTACTCCATCCCGCGGCCTATGACACTTTTCAACCTGCCGCGACTCCAGTAGATCCGCGACGCGACGCCCAGTTCGACAACAGAGTCTCGGTCACCAACAGCGCGAACGCGGCCACCAAAATCCAGCGCCATAGTGATTGCCGCCGCTCTTGGTCTTCACGGCGCAGATCCGTCCCGTCTGTGAAGCCTGGCCCAGCTTGAGGGCCGATGCTCGGTCCGGTGATCTGTGCAATGAGCTCCTCGGGGTCCAGGCGTGCCAGATCGGACTCTTCCAACTCGACATTCACTGCGATCACGAACGGGCGTTCGGGCTCTGACCCTGGAGGGCGCACCGTGTAGAACCCGGATTCATCTAGCGCGAGATACCTTGGCCCCTCACCCGCCGGAAGCGTGATCGACTCGCCGGAGGGCGTCAGCGCGACTTGGTCGAGTCCATCCGAGAGGCCAGCGGCCTCTGTAGAGATGAGCCCCGCGGTTTCGAGTGCGTCCGGATCCGCGAGATCGATCACCTGTCCGACGTTGAACCAGGGGAGGGCGTCCGAGCGCCCTCCGACGTATTCAGACACCCGGTGCACAAAAGGGAGATACACGGGCTGCAGGGAGAGGTCATTCCAGAATGCATCGAGGGTGGACGTCCACACCAAAACGGCCCCGCGCCCGTGGCGCTTTTCTGCGAAAGCGATGGAGCCATCATCAAACCGGGCGAGAACTGTGGCTGAGTCGCCCAGAGAGAAACCGCGAGCCCGGTGGAAGCGGGCACCGGTGAAGTCGCCGCTGCGAGGGCCTGAGAATGCCTCAAAAATAGGATGGTCGTACTCAAGAAAACCGAGCCGACTTCCGCGACTTTGCTGCCGGTCCTGGATAGAGCCGATTGTGCCAGGCAACAAGTTGGCTGCAGACTCGGGCCAGCCACCGTTTTCTCCAAGCGCTATGAGGACGCCACCGTCTTGGTCTACGAAGGTGCGCAGCCGCTCTGCGGAGGCCCCGTCGATGCTCACGTCGTTGAGGATCACGCCGTCGATGCCATCGAGGTCTTGTGGGCGGATGCCATTGGACCGACGAAATCTCACGACAAAGCGACCGTCCTCTGAGATCTCCAGCGCTCGACGCAGATACAGACTGGCGTCGCTTCCGGTCCGGGTGCCTTCGACGATCAGGAGCGACAACGCCGTCCCTGGGGATACCACGAAGTGCCGTACGTCGTCCGACGACAGGTCATCCGACGGGACTCGCACCGTACCGCGGGTGTGCGGCTGAGAAAGCGTGAACGGCTGGAAGGTGACCGCCGCCGCGCCGTTCGGCTGGATGGTGACCGACCGAGTCTGGATCTCCTGACCATCCAACTCGAGCGCCACCATGACTTCCTTGGCTGCCTCGCCTCCTCTCCTGGCCAGGCGAGCGGTCGGGACCACGCGTTCGCGCCCCCGCACGGACTGACGTGCCAGCGACACGTCGGTCACCTCCAGGTTGTCTATCGGGGCCTGCTCCCCCAAGGAAACGGGCGTGACCTTCGACCCAGCGGGCAGGCTGACACCCTCGTCGCCTGTCCAGCCGTTTTTCTGGAAGTCGGTGAGCAGGAAGACCTCACCCATGGGCAGGTCCGACTCTTCGATGATGGTCTGGGCGACCTTGAGTGCCGGCCCATATCGCGTCACGGAAGAACCCACACTCAGGGTGTCGACGGCGGCCCGCAGCCGGAGCCTGTCGGACGTCGAACGGGCAACCACCCGGGCGCCTTGGCCGAAGGTGACGAGGCTGGCGCGATCAAGCGGGCCGAGGTTGTCGAACACGGATCGGGCCTCGTCGAGCGCTCGCTCGAACTGGTCCCCGATCTGCATGCTGTACGACTGGTCTAGGAGTACGACGACCTCGCGAGGCCCGGTCGAAGCGCCGAGGCCGAGGGAACTCTGGTCGACGAAGGGGCGCGCGAACGCGAAAGCCACGAGACTGAGCGCCAGCGCCCGCAAAGAGAGCAGGAACCAGTGTTGAATGCGCCGACGCCTCTGCTCCTGATACGGGATCTTCTGCAGGAACATCAGCGAGGGGAATGCCACGACGTTGCGCCGCTGTTTGCGCGTGAGGTGGACCACGATCGGAATCGCGACCCCTGCAACACCCAGGAGGAAGAGCGGGACAAGGAGCGCGAGACTCATCGTTTGCGGCTCAACCGTTCACGGGCGAGGAGGTACTGGAAGAGCGCCATGTCGAGCGGCTGCGACGTGTCCAATAACTGGTAGTCGATGCGGTTCTGTTTGAATCGCTTTTCGACCTCTGCCAGGTGCTCCCCAACCAGCCGGAGGTACTCGTCCTTCAGTCGCGCCGGAATGACCGGGATCTGCTCTCCGGTTTCCAAATCTTCGAAGCCGGACGCCTCTTCGAAGAGGAAGCCCAACTCCGCCGGATCCAGAATGTGAAAGACAATCACGTCGTGTCCGCGTGCCCGCAGCGGCCCAATGGCGCTCAAGATGGCGTCGGGCTCCTCGTAGAAGTCGGAGATGACGACCAGGACGCCTTTGCGCCTTAAGAGTTCTGTGACCTTCAGGAACGGTTCAGCGAGGCTACCGGCTCGCCCGGCCTCTGCTCGGTCCAGAACATGCAGCACCGTGTCAAAGTGTTTCATGGACGGGGGTACATACTCGACGATGTCGTGGTCGAAGGTGACCAGACCCACGCGGTCCCGTTGGCGATTCGAAAAGAATGCCAAACAAGCGGACAAATATTTCGCGTAGTCGAGCTTGGTGACCGAGTGGCTCGTGTAATTCATGGAGGCTGAAACGTCCAACAGCACCGCGAAGTTGGCGTTGGTTTCGGCCTCAAAGAGCTTGATATAGTGCCGGTCGGAGCGGGCGAAGAGCCTCCAGTCGATGCGCCGGATGTCGTCGCCCGGCATATACGGCCTGTGCTCTGCGAAGTCGGTGCTGAACCCGAGGAACGGCGACCGGTGGAGTCCTGTCAGGAAGCCGTCTACGACGGTACGGGCCAGAAGCTCCAGGTTGCTGATCCGGGCCAGAACCGCAGGATCCAGAAGCCGGGCTCCGTTAGCCGCCGAGGATATCCGGGTGTTCGGGGGCACGAGGGTCGCCTAGAGTCCGGACGAAGGCACAGGGACAGCTTCCAACAACATGTCGATGAGCTCGCCCGAAGTGCGCCCCTCGGATTCGGCGTGAAAATTGGTCAGGATGCGGTGCCGCAGGACCGGGTGCGCGAGTGATTTGATATCGTCGAACGACACGTGGTAACGGCCCTGGGTCAGCGCGCGCGCCTTCGAGCCCAGCACCAGATATTGGGCGGCTCGCACCGAGGCGCCGTAAGAGATCCACTTCTGCACGAAGTCGAGCGCCTTCCCGTTGGGATTCGGGCGACTCGCCCGGACGAGGTCGACGGCGTAACGGAGTACCGACTCGGACACCGGCACCCGACGTACCAACTCCTGGAACGCCACGAGATCCGGCCCGGTGACAGCGTGACTGAACTCTGGTTTCAAAATGCCGGTGGTGCTGCGAACCACGTCCATCTCTTCCTCTTGGGAGAGGTGCTCGATGACGATCTCAAACATGAAGCGGTCGAGTTGCGCCTCAGGCAGGGGATACGTGCCCTCCAGTTCGATCGGGTTCTGCGTCGCGAACACGTAGAAGGGTTCCTCTAGGGTGTAGGTCCGGCCCTGAACGGTGACCCTGTGCTCCTGCATGGCCTCCAGGAGCGCTGCCTGCGTCTTTGGCGGCGTGCGGTTGATTTCGTCCGCGAGCACGATGTTTGCGAACACCGGCCCCGGCGCGAATACCATCTCGCGACGCCCGGTCACCGCGTCTTCTTGAATAATGTCAGTGCCCGTGATGTCAGAGGGCATCAGGTCCGGCGTGAATTGGATGCGAGAGAAATTGAGATCCACCACTTGGGCCATGGTGTGGATGAGCAGGGTCTTCGCCAGGCCAGGCACGCCCATGAGCAGGCTGTTACCACCCACAAACAAGGTGAGCAAAACCTCCTCAATGACGTTCTCCTGCCCGACGATCAGCTTTCGCAACTCGCTGATAATCTGCTGGCGGCCGTGCTTCATCTTGTCCGCGAGTGCTATGTCGTCAGGGCTGTCCAGGGCAACGGTTCCGATCGCGTCCGCCAAGTTGTTCTCCGTTTTCTGATGGCGCGTCGCGCCTGGTTGTCGTCGAGTCTATCGGTGCCGGGCGTACCGCCCGGGAGGTTCTAGTGCGTCAGCGCGTACACGATATAGTTGACGCCCAGCTTGTATGCTTCGTTGGATAGTTCGATGGGGAAGTACCCCATGTCGCTGTATTCCCAATACTCCGCGATGTCGTTGTTGAAGTTGAACAGCACCAGCATACGCTTGTCGGGGTCGTTGTCCTCGAAAATCGCAAAGTACTCGGCTGGGTACCGGCCATACGGAGGGATCACTGCCGCCGGATTGACCTCGAAGAACGAGTCGAAGATGTCGTGCCCGTGATCCAGCGGTACGAGAGCGAGTCCCGGGAGTGCCCGCTCCATGTGGTACGCGAAGTTGGCCCACTCGTTGCCACGTTCATTACGCGTGTCGTCGACGATGAGGAAGCCACCCTTCAGCAAGTACTCGCCTAATGAGGCGACTTCTTCGTCGGTCGGATTCCAACTCCCTACTTCCACGATGTAGGCGATCGGGTATTTAAACAGTTCAGGGTCGTCGAGCGTGAGAACGTTCGAGCCTTCCGTCTGTGGCACGACGTAGGTCGTCTCGTCGATGATCTTGAGGAAGTTGTGTTCGGCGCGGGGATAGTCGTGGGCCCATGCGGGTTCGCGCCCCCCACGTCGCCGGCCGAAGCCGCCTCCCCCAACATCGTAACGGATGCGCACGAAATGGTATTTGGCGTCGTACGGGGCGTTGATGTCGGCGTAGGACTGCTGGGCCGCTGAGGGTCGTGGGGCCACCACCCGTGCGCCGGAGGGGCCTGCGGTCGCCACGGCCTCGCTCGCCCCCAAGATCATGCCCGCGTCCAGGGTCGTCGACGCCGCGTCCGGGCGAGTGTAGCCGACGTAGCCAGCCGCTAGGGTGCCAACGAGGAGGGTTGTTGCCCGAAGAAGACGTGCGTTCATGGGTGCCCCTCCGTCCCCCCGCGCAGCAGGAGCAAGAGCTCCAGGGCCGCTTCGTAGTTTGGTGCGATACTGAGAGCCCTCAGTACGGCGCGGCGTGCCGCCGCGGGATCGTCTGCGTCCTTGTGCGCCAAGGCCAGTTGGTAGTAGGCATCGGCCATGTCCGTAGGCTTCAGGGCCACGACCGCCGCACGCTCCTGAGCGGCGCCACTGAAGGCCCCCACGGCCGCGCGTAGCTCCGCCAGCCGAGTGTGCAGCGCGATTTCATAAGGCCACACGAGGACCGCTTTGCCCAGGACCGCCGCCTCCTCCTCTGGTCGCCCCAACTCCTCGAGTAGATCCGCCTGCAGTACGAGCGCTCGGTAGTTGGACTCAGACAATTCGTTGAGCCTCGCCAGTGCCGTGACGGCTTGTTCTGTCTCGCCCTCCGCACGGTGGATCTGGGCCAAATGCCAATACGGGCTGTCGGGTCCGCCGTACTCCGGGAAGATCCGCAGCGCCTCACCTAGGTGGAGCTTCGCGTCCGCAAAACGCTCCTCCCCGATGAGTGTCGCACCCAACCGAATGCGGGCGATTAGGTCGCCGGGATGTGAGCGGACGAAGGCCTCGAGTGCATCGAGGTCAGCCCCCGCCGGGAGCGGCTCTCCGAATTCCGCGAGTCCCTGAAGCGGGCTGCGGAAGCGGTCGTGTAGGTAGCTGTCGAAGTCGTCGTCGAAGTCTGACAAGGGGCAGCCCAGCACGGACTCGAACAGCTCCGCGGTCGTCCGGCCCTCCCGGTATCCGTCCAGCATTGCACGGATCGCGGAGAACCCGTAGCGATCTTCGATGACCTGGAAGACCAACGAGGCCTCGTAATACGAGAAGATGACTTGTTGCGGGAAGTCGGGTCTCATGAAGCCGTCGTTGAGCTCGCTAACCTTCTTGATCTCCCCGTCCCGGAGTGCTTGCAAGAAGCCGATGCTCGGCTGATGTCCCCAGCCCGCACGACCCTTGCGTTGTTCGTGCACCGCGAGCCCTTCGGAGAACCACCGCGGCACGCGGTTGTCGGTCATGGCGAGGTGGAACGTGTGCGACAGCTCGTGCCAGAAGACCGACGCCCAGTTGTAGTCCCCCAACTCGCGCGCACCGGGTGAGTCCATCACGAGCACGGAGCCGAAGCTCACACCCAACGCACCGAGTCCGGCTTCGCCCAATGTACGCACCGAGAAGTCCGCGTGGCTTGGGTAGAACTCAGCCCTCACCGGTAGCGACGGCTCGACGCCGTAACGCCGAGACAAAGAGTCGTATGCCTCTTCAGCAATCGGGGCGAGGTAGGTCGCGAGCAGATCGGCTTCCGTTCCGTGAAGGAAAAGCTCGAAGTGATCGGTAGCGACGATCTCGAACCGGTCGAACGTGTCGAGCAGGTCGAGGCTGTTCTTGAACCAAGGGTTGAAGGGGTCGCCCCCGGAGGCCGTTTCCAGATTCGCGCGCCCTTCGTCGATCAGACCAATGCGAAGTTGGTTCATGCCGAGCAGGCCCCAGGCTTCCCACGCTGCTTCGTCCAAGCTGACCGCAGCTTGGGCGCGTGCGACCGCCTCCGCGTAGCGCCGGGTCTGCACGGCCAGTTCGGAGAGTTCAGTATCGAGCCCGGCATATCTCGGGTTAATAGACAGTGCGTGGGCGCGCACGCGCCGGAAGTCCGCCAGCTCTCCGGAATGAAGGTGTGCGCCTGCCAGGGCGGTGAGTGCAACCAGAGAGTTGGGGTTCACCTCCAGCGCGAGCTCGGCTTGGACGCGAGCCTCAGCGGTGTTCTCCCGGGTGAGGTGTTGCATGGCCAGAATCGACCGCGCTTCGACGTGGTTGGGGTTCACCTCCAGCAGTCGGATGAGGAAGCTGCCGGCCTCTGCGGTGCCGTCGAAACTGAGTGCCTTCGCCATGCCCAACAGCGCGCCCGGGTGTCTGGGATTTGTACTCAGAACACCTTCGAATTCCGTCTTCGCCTCTGGACTCGAGTACTTCTCCAGGAAGAGTTCTCCAGCACCCACGCGGGCAGCGGCGAACCCGGGGTCAAACGTCGACGCTTCATCGAATGCGCGCAGCGCGTCTTGGAAAAGTGCTGACTGCGTACGACCCAAATAACGAACGGCACGACCGACAGCTACGAGGTCCGGCGCCCGTAGCTGGCCGTCCGCGTTGTTGTAAATGTCGATGAAGCGATCGAAGCGCTGCATCGCCCCATCGATGTCGCCCCGATTGAACAGCAGTTCACCCAGGTTCACCTCGGCGGTCAGCCGATCAGGTGCACCCCCGTCCATGGCGCGGCGAAAACTGGCGTCGGCGTCGTCCAACTTCCCGCGCTGCACGAGCACCTCGCCGAGCGCGTTCGCCAACGGAAGAGCATCGGGCGCCTCGCGGGCCAGCTCCTCAGCCAATGCGTACTGCCCCGTCAGCACGAGCAGCTCAACGAGCCCCTTTCGGGCCTGCCAGGAGGTGGCGTCCGCACGCAACAATTGGCGGTACAGCTCCTCGGCCGTCTCGTACTCGGCTGTTCGCGTGGCCGTGCCTGCCTCCGCGAGCGTCTGCCCGGTCAGTGGCGCCGCGCACAACCCCAGGAGCGGGGCCACAACCATGACGGCGAGCGCTGGTAGGAGTCCGCGGGCTCTCAGGCGCCGCCACCCTCTTTGACCCGGATGTCCCGACTCTTGAGCGCGAGTTCGACCAGCATCTCTTCGATGGCGTCGAGGTAGGCATCCTCCGTCATTGCTTCTCGCACCGCCCGAAGTTGATCGATACGGCCCTGAATCTCGTCGCGCTCCTGGTAAAGGCCTGCCAACTCAGGGTCATCGGGGGTTTGCCCCGCGGTACCGGACACTCCCCCCAGTTGGAACGTCGCCGCCAGAGGCCCATCGGGACCGGTGAGCCCCGCGTCAGAACTGCCCTCCCCGTCGCCATTGTCGTCCAGCATGGCGTGCTCAGTCAGGAGCTGGTTTTCGTCTTCGTAGTAACGCTCGGTTTCCTGGCGTGCGTAGAGGAATGCCTCGAGCAGCGAAGTCCGCTCGTCCTTGTCCAGGTCCGCGCCGTCACTCGTCATCGCCTCGACAAAGAACTGCGTGAAGTCCGTCGCGTTCCGTTCCCGCTCGGTCCTCGTCGCCGTGATGATGATCCGGTTCGGACCGGAGAGCGGAGCCACGAAGCCACCGCTGGCACTGCCAGTGTGGACGAGCGCGAGGGTCTGTGTGGGGAATCCAATCAGTCCGGCCTGGAAGTCACTTGGCGTAAGGTCAGGACCGGACAGGTTAAACTGGGCCTCGGCCCTCGAAGCTGTTCCGTGACCGATGAGAATGACCAGCAGGCGATCGAGCGGCTGCGACCGTAGGCCTACCTCACCAAGCACCCTCAAGAGGTTTGCACGAGTCGACTTGTCGTCGATTTGGGCAGGGTCGTCTTCCGGCCGCTCGCCAAGGTAGATGACGTTTTCGGAGGCGAGGCCGTGGCGTTGTGTGAGCGCCGCCTTCAGTGCGAGGGCCTGGGTATGGAAGCGGTCTCGATACTCCTGTGTGCCGCCGAGCCCGACAACGATGACAGCGTGGGTGCGCCCTTGAGCCTGCACGGCGTTTGGCCGGCTCATCAAAGAGCCGACGACCGCGACGGCGGCGACCCATACGGCGAGGCGGGGTCGGATCACACCAAGCCTCTCACGCGGCGGAACGCCCACTCGCCGCCCATGAGGAGTAACATCAATAGGAACAGGATCGGCATGTCCCAAAGGTCCATTTCCTCAACCAGTGTGACCCCGGCTCCAGTGACGGTGATGTCTTCAGGGAGTGTCTCGATCGTCTCCGGAGTGTAGTACTGACCACCGGTCTCTTCTGCGATCCGCCGCAGGGCCTGCGCGTGCCGGCCTGCGCCGAAAAATTCCTCGTTGCTCTCGGTCGTGTAGAGGTAGGTGGTGGCGGAGCCGAGGGTCTCTTCCCCGCGCATGGCGGTTACGTCGACTTCGTATTCTCCCTGCTCGGTGGGCCGGAACTGAACCGCGTACTCGCCGTCTCGATCCACCGTCCAGTCGACCGGGACCTCTTCGACGACCCCGGACGGGCTCGTGATCCTCGCGGTGACCGAGGCGTCATTCACTTCGATGTATGTGGAGTCTCCCACGCTCGCCACGAGACGCACACGCTCGCCTGGCTCGACCTGCTCTTGGTCGGTCACCACAGCGACCCCTTGGGGCACCCCGTCCACGAGCCAACGCGTCAACTGCTTCCAGAACGTCTCATGACTCTGGTCCTCGAGGGCGACGTCCGCATGCATCTGCCAGAGCCAGGTGTCTTGTACGGTCAACGCGATGGACTTTCCGCGACCGTATCGCTGAAACGCGAGCACTACCTGGCTGGTGGGAAGGGCGTCACTGGTACCCACAAGCAGAGACGTGGCGCCGGGCCGCAGCTCGACGATGGGGTTCATGATCGTAAGCGGTGGCAGCGAATCCCAGCGCGCCGCGACTCCGGGCCCTTCCTCAGCGAGTTGGACGGCGGCGTGCGCCAGGCCTGCCAAAGTGGGTCTGACCTTCACTTCGGCGAAGAAGCCCTGCGGGCCACCCACGCGCTCCTGCATGATGACGGGCATCACCTCTTCGACCGGGGTCCCTGCCCATCCACCTTCGGCAAACGCTGAGCGACCGCCCAGCATGAGGAGGCCACCTCCGCGTTCGGAGACGAAGTCGGCGATCATCTGCAGCTGGTCGTGTGTGAAGAACGAGGCCTCGACGCTCCCCAGGATCAACCCTCGGTAGCGGTAGAGCTCCTCACGGCTGCTCGGGAATCCGAACTCGAGCTCGGCCCCGTCGTCCACACCGAGGCGGTAGAACTTGCTCTCAGCCGTCCGTTCCAGGAGTACCACCTGGATGTTGTCGTCGTCGTCGACCGCTCGGCGAATGAATGCCACCTCATGACGGGGCTCGCCTTCGAAGTAGAGAATCTTTTCTGTTTCGCCGCGGACCTCTATCTGCACTTCGCGGGCGTTGTTGCGGACCACGCGCTCGCCCGGTTGCGCCGGAATGCGAAAGCGCACGCGACGGGGACCCGCATTGTCGAGCTCGAAGTGAATGCGGGCCACGACCGGCTCGCCGTCTGCCCCGAGCTCGACCATTTCCTCCGCCAGGATCTTCGTCTCGTCCTCAACGATGATGGGAACCGTCGTCCGACCAAACCCGGTCTGTGTGACCACCACGTCAACAAGGAGCGAGGACCCTTCGAGAACCGCCCGTGGCATCTCCACGCGTCCGATTTCGATATCCGGTGAGATTGCATCTTCGCCGAGGCCCACCGTGAAGACCGGCACGCCTGCGGCCTGAAGGGGCACGAGCGCTTCCGTCAGCGGTTCGTTGTCGTTGTCTGCACCGTCGGTGACGAGAACGAGGCCCGAGAGTGGAACGCCAGCCAACTCTTGGCGCGCCGAGGTCAGGGCCCCAGCCAGGTTGGTGTGGGTACCGTCGAAGGTGAGTCCCTCCAGGCCGTCGATCCTGTTGGCGAAGTCAGAGAACCTGAAGAAGCGCAGGACGAATCGTTCCGAGAGTTCGTCGAGGAGCTCGCTCTCGCCGGGGGTGAAGAACTGGGTCACGAAGTCGCTGCGCGGCACACCGTCTTCGTCGGTGAGGGTCATGCTGCGCGAGTCATCGATGAGCACGCCGACGAAGTTCTGCTGCGGCACAACTGTCGAAAGAACCAGCGCGGGCTGCATGAGGCAGAAGACGAGCACGGCGAGGAGGGCGACCCGGAGGCCCGCCATCACACCGCGCTCCGCAACGCTGCTCTTTCCTCGGGCGATGGTGTAGCTCGCCACCGCTGCCGCGCCCACCAACCCTGCTGCCACGAGCCACAGGCGGACCGAATTCGGCGCCGCGAACGTGAAGTCGCCCTGTTCGAAGACGAGCGGACGGTACTTGAACAGGAACTCAAAGATGCGGTTCATGAGCGCTCGGTCAGGCGAGTCGAATTGGGGTCGAAGTTCACCGCGTCGGCTCCTAGTGGCTCATAGCGTAGACGATCATGTTCGCGCCCATTTCGTATGCGTAGGTCGAATACTCGAGCGGATAGTACGGGTCCTCCGCCCACTCCCACGCGTCGCCCAGGTCTGTGTTGAAATTGATGATGACCATCAGGCGACCCTCGTCATTGTAGATGCCGCGCACCGCAGGAGTACATCCGTAACATTCCGCGGCGGGACGACCCCTGATGCCGCGGCCGCGTGCCGGGACCTGCTTGACCTCGTCGATCTGGTAGTACGCCGAGTAGATCGGGTGATCAAGCCCGATATCCACGATGTCGGCGTCTGGCAGGACGCGACGGAGGTTGTATTCGAAGATGTCCCACTCGCGGCGGCCCCAAAAATCATCAACGATCAAGAAACCGCCGGCGGCCAAGAATCCCCGCAGACCTTCGACTTCCGAGTTGGTCATGTCCATGCCGCCGACCTCTACCGCGTAGATGATCGGGAAGCGCCGGAGGTTGGGGTCATCAAGTGCGACCGCGTTGTCCCAATCGTACGCGTGTAGCCGCACCAGCCGCTTCAACACTACGAGAAACTGCTGGTCGCCCTTGGGATAATCTGTCGCCCATGACTCGCGCCAGCCGCGGCGACCGTAGCCTGAATACTTGGCCCGGGTCCAATAGAACGGGTAGCGGCCGGGCAGTTCGCCGGGGGCCATGCGGGGCTGCCGGCCGTCTACGACCCCGGCCGGCCGCGTGACTTGCGGCACCTGCTGGCGCGGCGGGACCTGGGCCAGCAACTCTGCGCCGCGCACGCTGGTCCTTAGGCGTTCCTCCCCCTCGTCGTTTTCACAGGCGCCGCTCAATAGCGACGTCATAACAACGGCCAGCGCGAGGCTGGCTCGGGAGGGAGACCTCATTGGCACCTTATTTCCTGGATTATCCTGCGGCGGGTTTCTTTCGTACGGTTGCCTTGAAGGGAAGGTTCCTCGCGACCACGTAAGACAATGTCTCAATTGCCGCGCCTTATCTCGACACGCCACGGCGGTACTCCGCTGAGACGTGAGGCCGTTGAATCTCCCCCTGAGGAGTGACGTAAGGGCCTATCCCTGGCCGCGCAAACGTGGTCCTTTATTGGTGAGTCGTGCGGCATGGACCGTTCTCGCCACAAGCCATCGAAAGATATGTCCCGCACACACCCACTTGCCGTCGCTTCACGGAACGTCACGATCCGTGACTTCCTGATCTTCCAGCTCAAGCTCGCGTTAGATGGAGGGAAGGACTTCGTCGCGTTCAATCTGTCGATCGTGGCCATTGTTCTCGATCTCTTCGCCGGCCGCGGAAAGCGTCCTCGCCTCTTCTATTTGGTGGTCCGCATGAGCGAGCGCTTCGACAAATGGATCAACCTGCATGGCGTGGTGGAGCAGCTCGACGAAGACAACAATGCCGACGGCATGTTCGGGGTCAGTAAAGCGGGTGACGACACGCTCATTGGGCAGATTGAGCAGCTTGTGCGGGGTGGCGATGATCCGAAGGGTCGTGCGAAGCCGCCGGTGGACCCGCTTTAGGGAGCGATTTCCTGGGCCAGGACACTCGGGTGGGGTCATTGGGCCCGACAGCAGCAGCGTGTATCTCCCTTCTTTCGCATTTCCGCGTTCGTCCTACATTGCGGCCGCTTCCCGCCTGCATCACCGATTTCCGATCTTCTTCGTTTGAGGGTATCCGCTTGCGCAGGCATTCCGCGTCCGTCGTTCTCGCGATCGCAGTTTTTCAGCTTTTCCTCGCCTTCCCTGCCACGGTAGAAGCTCAATCCGTCCTTCCTAACGCGATCACCGACGCCGAACGCCCACGCGTGACCGCTGTTGCCGTCGCCGGGCCAATTCAAGTCGACGGCCGTCTGGACGAAGCGACCTGGAGGGGCCCATCCTTGGGTGGCTTCATCCAAGCCGAGCCGCGCGAGGGACAGCCCGCGAGCGAGGACACCGACGTCTGGGTGGCCTACGACAGCGACAACCTCTACGTCGCGGCCTACATCCATGACTCCCAGGACCCGACCGTCAGCGATATCCGCAAGGACTTTGCCGACTCTAATCAGGACGTCTTCCAGGTCATCTTGGACACGTTCCGCGATCGGCGCAGCGGCTTCGTCTTCCAGACGAATGCGGAGGGCGCTCGCGGGGACAGGCAGGTCGCGAACGAGGGGCGTGAAATCAATGCCTCTTGGGACGCCATCTGGCGTGTAGAAACGCAACGAGTCGCGGACGGATGGACGCTCGAAATGGAGATCCCGTTTAGGGCGCTTCGTTTCGACCCGGCGGGTGAGGCGTGGGGAATCAACTTCGGCCGCAATCTCCGCCGGAATAACGAGGTCTCATACTGGGCGCCGATTCCGCGGGCCTACACGTTCAATAGGCTGTCGTTGGCCGGCGATCTGTTTGGGCTTCCGACCACGTCTCCGGGGCGGGATCTACGTGTAAAGCCTTTTGCCTCGGCGAGCACGGTGAGAGAGCGGGGCGGGAGTGGTTTTACGAACCAAACCGACGTCGGGATCGACGTGAAGTACAGGCTCACCGAGGGGCTCACCCTCGACGTCACGGCGAATCCTGATTTCGCTCAGGTCGAGGCTGACGAGCAGCGGGTGAACCTGACCCAATTCAATCTCTTCTTTCAGGAGAAGCGCGAGTTCTTTCTGGAGAATTCTGGCACGTTCTACGTGGGCGATGCAGCGCGTAACCTGCGCATAAGATTGACGCCGACGCCGGACGAAGACCTACTCCTTTTCCACAGCCGTCGCGTCGGCATCAGCGACGACGGGCGCGCCGTTCCCATTCAGGCTGGCGCCCGCGTCACCGGGCAGGTGGCTGGACTGGTGGTGGGTGGGCTGTGGATGCGCACGGATGACTTCGGTGGCGCACCGGCCAACGACTACGCTGTGTTCCGCGTGCGAAAGAACGTCCTGCGAGGCTCAGACATTGGCGGACTCGTCATGATGCGAGATGCCGTGGGTGACGAGTCCAGCTACAACCGGGTGTACGGCGGCGACGCCTATATCCGCTTCCCGGGCGAGATCGACTGGAGTACGTACGTAGTAGGGTCAGAGTCACCGGCGTTCGACGACAATCAATACGCTTGGCGGACCTCGCTAAACCGCGAGGGAAATTTCCACCACCTGAAGCTGGGTGCCATGGAGATCGGGGAGGGGTTTAGCAACGACCTCGGATTCTTCCGGCGGACGGGCGTCCGGAAGTACTTCACGGACTGGGGCCTGCGGCCGCGGCCAGAGTCGTTCCGTGGGATCGGCGTTCGTGAAATCCATCCGCACCTCACATGGAATTTCTACGAAGACCTCGAGGGCCGAATGGTCGCCAAGACACTCCATAGTGGCGTGACGTTCTTCCTCGAGTCCGGCGGCAATATTCAGCTCGCCATGGACAAATCTTCGGAGCGTATCTCGGAGCCCTTCCGCATCGATAGCCGTATCGACCCGATTCCCGCAGGCAGTCACGATTGGGAGTCGTGGGTCCTGTCTGGCGCCACCGACGCGAGTCGCCTGCTTTCGCTCAGCTACCGAGTCACCAAGGGCGGACTCTGGACCGGAGATCAGAAGGGCTTTTCAGGCGGCCTGACCTTCCGCCCTTCCTACCAGCTTCGGTCGACGCTCAGCGTGAGCTACACGAACGCGGATCTTACCGACCCAGTGGCGTCGTTTACGCGGACCTTCTGGACCTCGCGCACGAACTATTCGTTCAATAAGAACATGTTTATTGATGCACTGGTTCAGTTTGACCCGAGGACGAACGCACTCAACTCGAACGTTCGCTTCAACCTGATTCACTCCCCGCTCAGTGACTTGTTCGTGGTGTGGAACGAGCAGCGCTTCGAGACCGGCGAGGGCATCATTCCGGGGCGCAGTCTGACGGTGAAGTTCACGAAGATGCTGGCGTTCTAGGCGCGGTCGAGGTCGCTCCGGCTACCCCTGAACTCGACCCGCAGCGTCCAACTTCGGCACATCCTCGAATCCGTACACCTCGCTCTCCTTGGCTTCCTGCGCCACGAGGTGCCCGACGTGCGTTCCCAATGACAGGTATGCCTCGAACTGTAGCTCAGAGTGTTACTGACGGCACCCAGTTCACGGTCTGGAAACAGAGCGCGAACGGGCTGTCCGCGCCCCAGGCTATCGGGGCACCTGTGGGGGCAATGGAAGCGGTCTACTCTCCGGACGGACGGTGGATCATCATGAGGATGGGGACTTTATCAATCGATGCGCAGATCGACCTCGCTGTGGCTCGGGTGGCCGATGACGGGACCCTCGAAGAGGTTCAGGTCATCTCCACGCCGGCCAACGAACGGTCCGTCACCATCTCTCCGGACGGTCGCTGGCTGGCCTACGAGTCGGACGAGACCGGTCGAGCTGAGATCTGCATCAGGTCCTTCCCCGACCTGAGCCTCAGGCGCGAGCAAGTCTCCGGCTCGGGGGGCGTGATGCCGGTTTGGGGCCGAACCGGGAAGGAGCTTTTTTTCGTGAACGAGAACCGAGAAATGGTTGCGGTGGGTGTGACGCTGGGCGCCAACTTCGAGGTCGGAGCCTTCAGCACTTTGTTCAGCATCCCCGCGAACATGCTGTTCTCGGAGCAAGACTTCTACGCGCAGTACGACGTGGACATTGATGATCAGCGCTTTATGATGCTGCGCAGGATCAGCGATCCCCCCCCTCCCGAGACGGTCGTCATCCTCAACGCGTTCGCGGGGATCGCGAACGGTTCGGGGAACTGAGGCGCGCTCCGATCTCGAACCCACTTCCAGGAAAGCGGACATGGACCATCTCATGAAGCCCATCGCAGAACGCGTGACCTCGGTCGCCATCGTCACCGCCATCGTCACCGCCACCGCGCTCGTCGTCTCCCTTGGCCTGGCGCCCTCCCTGTCCGCCCAGACCTACGACGTGGTCATCCGCGGCGGAACCATCGTCGACGGTACGGGTGAGGCGCGCTATCGAGCCGACCTGGGCATCGTGGGAGACCGGATCGTCAGAATCTCTCGTGAAGGAATCGCGGCCACGGAAGGGCGTACGGTGATCGATGCGACAGGCCGTGTTGTCACACCCGGCTTCGTGGACAACCACTCGCACACGCAGGAGAGCATCGCGGACTACCCGCTTGCTGAGAACTTCCTGCGGCAGGGCATCACGACGCTCGTGGCATCCCTCCACTCGGGTGACCAACCGTCACCGCTCGATGCGTGGGCCTCGTCCATCGAGTCGGCTCCCAACATGGCGTATTTCGCGGGTCACACCTGGACGCGGCAGCAGGTCCTGGGGATGGACGACCGTGATCCGACACCCGAGGAACTCGAGCGCATGAAGGCGTTGGTTGCCCAGAGTATGCGCGAAGGCGCCATGGGCCTCGCCACCGGGCTACTCTACGTGCCCGCCAATTATGCGAAGACCGAGGAGGTCATCGAGTTGGCCAAGGTGGCCGCGGCGTACGGCGGTATCTATGTCAGCCACATGCGCGGCGAGGGGGCGGGCCTGATTGAGTCCGTGGCCGAAGTCATCCGTATCGCGGACGAGGCCAAGATTCCTGCCCAGATCAACCATCATAAGGCCGCCGGGGCGGGCCAGTGGGGCTGGAGCGAGCGCACGCTCGCGATGATCGACTCGGCTAACGCGGCGGGCCTCACCGTCGTACACGACCTGTATCCCTACGCCGCGAGCAGTACCGGGTCGAGCATCTTGTTTCCGCAGTGGTCGCTGGCGGGCGGCGAGGAGGCGTTCGCGGCGCGCGTGGCGGATCCGGAGACCCGGGAGCGGATGGAGGCCGACATGCGGGTACTTTGGGATACCGACAGGGGCGGCTCGGATCTCTCCTTAGTGCAGTTCCGCGTCGTTCCCTCGGATCCCAGCTACAATGGCAAGCGGCTGTCGGACTACGCAGCCGATCGAGGCTTCGGCCCGATGGATCAGGAAGCTGGGATCGATCTCGCGATCGGACTACAACTGAAGGGCGGCTTCAGTGCGATCTACCACATCATGGATGAAGCCGACGTCGTGCGAATCATGCAACACCCGCTCGCCATGATCGAGACCGACGGGGACAACGTCGGCTTCGGTGTCGGATTTCCTCACCCGAGGAGCTACGGCGCGTTTGCGCGTGTCCTGGGTCGTTACGTGCGGGAGATGCAGGTGATCACATTGGAAGAGGCCGTCAAGAAGATGACCTCGATGCCGGCGCACTGGATCGGCCAGATGGACCGAGGCGTGATCGCGGAGGGCATGCTGGCAGACGTCGCCGTATTCGACCCTGAGGTGATCGCCGATCGCGCGACGTACACCGACCCGCATCAGTACAGCGTGGGGATCGAGGAGCTGTTGGTGAATGGGGTTCCGGTGATCCGAGGCGGCGCACTCACAGGTGAGAAGCCGGGGCGGTGGCTACGGGGGCCCGTGAGGAAGGGGATTAGTTAGGGCCTCCCGCGCCGCCCGAATCAGCTGATGAGCCTCCCCTCCCGCGTGAGCACCACAGGGTCCATCCCCAACGATCGAATGAGTTCGTTGAAGGCGGCAAGGTCTTCATCGAAGATCGTCTGCAGCCTGTTGCTGACACCGGCCAAGTCGACCTGGAGTTCCTGCAGTCGGTCTACAGCCTGATCGGTCGGGCGGGCATTGAACACGCCGGCGAGGCCGCCGGCGACCGTGTTGTAGAGGAAGGCTAAATCGGCGGCGAGCTTGCCGGGGTTTTCGAGCGGACCGTAGAAGCTGACGTTGGCCGTCTGCAGAATATCTTCCCGCAATTCCGCGAGCGATCCGGAGAGCGCTTCACCGGCTTCCTCGACCCGGGCCGCGTCCGCCTCGGACAGGCCGGCCTCGTCGGCGAGGCCCGTTAGGCCTTCAACCTGACCCCGCACAGACATGAGGTCCCCGGTCTGATCCGCGAGCCGGTCGATCATGCCGCCAACCTCTTGGAGGAAGGTGTGTTGGGCGATGTAGTCAGCCTGTGAGGTCGACACCCTCGGATCTGGGAGGACTCGGAATGTCTGAGACTGACGCTCTCCTCCCGCCGTCATCGTCACGGTGTACGTTCCAGGCGGCGCCGCGGGCTGCCCCATGGTCCCAAAGATGATGGTTCCTGCGGGGAGCGTCGGGGCCGCGTAGGTGAGGCCCCATGTGGCTCGATGCGTTCCTGCACTGGTAGGCAAAAGGTTTCCGCCTCCGCCGAAGCCGAACATGGCTGCGAGGGCAGCGAACGCGCCGAGGTCGGGACCGTGCGGACTGCCGTCCGTATCAGCCCTGAATTGTTCGGGTTCGAGTTCCCCGTCGCGGTCCGGGCGGGCCTGAAGCTCCCAGGCCGAGATCGTCCTGGAGCTCGCACACACAGCGTTCCCCGTCGCGTAGCGCCTCAACGATCCTGAGGCGGTTCTCGTCTGCTAGAGCTTGGAACGCAGTGAGGACACGGGCCGATGCGACCGTCGATTCGGGAAGATGCATGTCTAAATATCAATGCAGGTTGATGTGACACAAGATTCGGGTGCGAGTCCGATGCCTTCCTCGATCCGGCGGGTCTGACGAGTACCTCTTCTCAACGCGGCCAAACCGGTCGAGATTCTTGCGGCCCTCCCGGCCCCCTTCCTTGGAGCCCGTCGTTGAGAGTCCTCCGCGCGTCCCTGCTTCTCGCAGGCCTGTTTGTCACACCCGCACTTCTCTCCGCTCAGGTCTCCGATACCCGCACGGACGCGCAGCGCGCTCATCTGCGCGCCATACCGGTCACGGAGCCCATCCGGCTCGACGGCGTGCTCGACGAGGCGATTTGGGGTACAGCCGAGCCCGCGACGGGCTTCGTCCAGGCCGAGCCGCAAGAAGGGCAGCCTTCGTCCGAGCGCTCTGAGGTTCGAGTCGCGTTCGATGGTGACAACCTGTACATCGGTGCCATGCTCTTCGACGGTGACCCCGATGCTCTGGTGGTCACGGACATCAAGAAGGACTTCGCAGAGACGACCCAGGACGCCTTCTCGGTCATCCTCGACACCTTCCGGGATCGGCGGAACGGGTACGTGTTCTCCACGAACCCCGAGGGTGCACGCGCGGACCAGCAGGTTGCCAGCGAGGGACGCGAGATCAACGCGAGTTGGGACGCTGTGTGGCGGGTGCGCACCGCGCGAACTCCGGACGGATGGTCCGTGGAAATGGAGATCCCCTTCCGAGCACTCCGCTTCGAGGAGGGTATGGAGACATGGGGTATCAACTTCAGTCGTCGCATCCGCCGGAAGAACGAGCTCGCGTATTGGTCCCCGGTGCCCCGCTCGTATGCTCTCACCCGCCTCTCCTTGGCCGGGGATCTCGACGGGCTGCCCGACGCTTCCGCCGGACGGGACCTCCGCATCAAGCCTTACGTGATGGGGGCTGCGGTCCGGAACACCGGCTCAGTCGACTACGACAGTCGGCGAGAGGTAGGCCTCGACATCAAGGCACGTGTGCTCGACGCCTTCACCCTTGACGTGACCGTCAACCCGGACTTCGCTCAAGTCGAGGCCGACGTCCAGCAAGTGAATCTGACCCAGTTCAGTCAGTTTTTCCCTGAGAAGCGTGAGTTCTTCTTGGAGAATTCCGGCCTTTTCTACGTGGGTGACGCCGCCAGAAACAACCGCGTTGTCGCCGTGCCTACCCCGGACGAGGACCTACTTCTCTTCTTCTCGAGACGCGTCGGCGTGGCTGACGATGGCCGTGCCGTACCGATTCAGGCAGGCGCCCGTCTCACCGGCCGACTCTCCACTGGAACGAACATCGGGGCCATCGTCATGCGCACCGATGACGTGAGTGGGTTGCCCGGGAGTGACTACGGCGTGTTCAGAGTCAGGCAAAACATCTTTGCCGGGTCGGACATTGGAGGCATCGTGATGACGCGGGATGTCCGCGAGACCGGGCCGCTCGGGGACGATTACAATCGCGTCTACGGCGCGGACGCCAATCTACGCCTTCCTGGCAACATAGACTGGAGCACCTATCTCGTTGGCACGGAATCGCCGGGCTTCGATGACGGTCAGTACGCATGGAGATCGTCGCTGAACCGCGAGGGTAATTTCGCACACATCAAGTTCGGCGCCATGGAATTGGGCGAAAACTTCCGTGACGACCTCGGTTTCTTCAGGCGAACCGGCGCCCGGAAGTACTTCGTGGACTTCGGCCTGCGACCCCGACCCCAGTCCTTCCAGAAGGCCGGGGTGCGTGAGATGCACCCGCATATCGTGTGGGACTTCTACGAGGACCTTCAGGGTCGGATGGTCGCAAAGAAGCTGCATTCGGGCTACACGTTCTTCATGAACGATGGCGGGTTTTGGGAGGTCAGCGTAAACCCGGCGTCCGAACGGATCGAGGCGCCGTTTCGGATTTCCGGTGATATCGACCCAATCCCCTCCGGTTCCTACAATTGGGTGGAGTACCAACTCCGCGGAAACACCGACCCGAGCCAAGCCGTCTCCGGAGGGTTCACTGCCATCACCGGGGGCCTTTGGAGCGGCAAGCAAAGGACCGTGAACGCGAGCCTCACCTTGCGGCCGTCGTACAAGTTCTTCCTTGAGGCCAGTCTGCAACGGACCCACGCGGAGCTCGACCTGCCCGACGACGAGTTCACGCGAACGTTCTGGACGTTTCGCACGAACTATTCGTTCAACACCAACATGTTCATCGACGGGCTCGTGCAGTATGACCCCAGTTCGAAGCGCATGAACACCAACGTGCGCTTCAACCTCATTCACCGTCCGCTCTCCGACATTTTCGTCGTCTTCAACGAGCAGCGGTTCAACACCGGAGAAGCGATATCACCGGGACGGGGTCTGACGATCAAGGGCACGTACATGATGGCGTTCTGATGCCAGACGAATTGCTTTCACTTTACCGGTAATACGATGCGGATTCTCACACCCTTGCTGGTTGTGCTCCTGCTTGGAGGGGCGCCAGGGCCTGCCAGCGGACAGTCCGTAGTCGAACTATTGCAGAGCGTCCGGCAGGGAGGCGGGTGGGTCAGGATCCCGATCGAGGGCGGCCAGGGCATGCTACTGACGTCCGCAATTCCCACTTTGGGGCTGACCCTCGTCGGGTGCATGCAGGTTTACCCCGGCCACTCGGGGCGGTGGGACATCACCGCACGGGACCCCCTCGGTGACGGCCTCCTTGAAGCGAGCGTGCCAGGCGGCGAGCCTGTGACCTTCCGGTATCAGACGGGACAGCGGGCACAGCTCAGCGTGGATGTCCGCTGGAGCGAGCCCCGCGACACGACGTTACTGCTTTGGGTGGGGTTGGAGACGCCCGGACAAGAGGGTGATTCTTGCGCGCCCGTTTTCGGGTCGGGCTCTTAGAAGACGGGTAGGTCTTATGCGTTGCGTTCCCGGTACCTGCGGACTGATGTTGGGCGCTCCACTACGTACACCGTTGGACTACCCGCCGGAGGCTGTGATGCGGCCCATTGCCGCTCTGCTGTTCCTGTCCGCTCTTGCCGTCGTTCCGGCCGCGTCTCAAGAGGCTCCTCGCCAACTCACGGCGGAGGACTATGCTCGGGCTGAACGTACACTCGACGAGCACACGAGTCCTTTGGTTTACGGCGCTCAGGTCCGGCCGCATTGGATGGAGGACGGCCGCTTCTGGTACAGGAACCAGACCCCGCAGGGGGCCCAGTTTGTGTTGGTCGATCCGACTGCAGAAACCCGGAGCCTCGCGTTCGATCATCAACGGATGGCATCTGGGCTGAGTACGGTCGCGGGGGAGACCCTCCTCACCTCGGCACTCCCTATCGAAGAGATGGCGTTCCGCGAGCGCGGCGTATGGGTCGCGCTTGAGGATGGCGCCATGTACGCCTGCGACCTGCGGTCCTATGTATGCCGAGCGCTCCCAGGTGACGACGCGGCCGCGACGCCGTCCCGGTCTGAGGTTGTCTCCCCGGACGGGCGTAGCGCTGTGTTCATTCGTGAGCACAATCTTTGGGTACGTGATCAGGAGAGTCGTGCCGAGGCGCAAGTGACGTTCGATGGCATCGATGACTTTGGCTATGGGACCGACAATGCCGGGTGGACACGCGGCCCGGGCCCCATCGTCAAATGGTCGCCGGACTCGCGGAAGATCGCGACGTTCCAGCATGACTCCCGCGGGGTCGGCTACATGTCGCTCGCGAGCACCAAGGTGGGGCACCCCGAAGTCGATACGTGGCGATATCCGATGCCGGAGGACTCGGTGATTTTCAGGATCAGCCGCGTGGTGATCGACATGGACCGCCCTGGAGGGGATCAGATGGTGCGCTTCCAGATGCCGCCTGATCAGCATCGATCGACGTGCAGCGACCACATCGCGTGTGGCGGCTCCTTCGGCGACGTGGAGTGGGCGTCGGACAGCGAGACCCTCGCGTTCGTTTCTTCGTCGCGGGACCATAAGAGCGCCAAGGTCCGCATTGCGGAGGTGTCCACGGGTGAAGTCCGGGACGTCTTCGAGGAGGTCGAGGAGACCTTCTTCGAGTCCAACGGCTGGAGGTATCTGTCCGACTCGAATGAGATTCTGTGGTTCAGCCAGCGAGCCAACTGGGGGCACCTCTACCTGTACGATGCGCAGACGGGATCTGTGAAAAGGCAGGTCACGAGCGGGGATTGGAACGTCAGCTCGATTCTCGACATCGATGAGGCGGCTCGTACGCTCACCGTCATGGGCAACGAACGAGAGGCTGGCGACCCGTACTTCCAGTATTTCTATCGTCTCAATTTGGACAGGGAAGACGTCCAGCTGCTCACACCTGACAGCGCCAATCACGTCGCTTCGTTTTCGCCGGACGGGAGCTACTTGGTCGACTCCTATTCGACTCCGGTCGTGCCGCCGACCACGGTACTGCGGGACAAGGACGGACGCGCGGTGATGACGCTCGAGCAATCAGATGTGTCGGCGTTGACGGCCTCAGGGTGGCAACCGCCCATGCCGTTCAGCGTAAAGACCCGAGACGGTGACACCGACTTGTACGGTCTCCTCTTTCGGCCCTCGTCCTTCGACGAGAACAAGAAATATCCGGTCGTGAACTATCTCTACCCGGGTCCCCAGAGCGGGAGCGTGGGCAGCAGGAGCTTCCGCTCGTCGCATCGGGACCTGCAGGCGATCGCGGAGTTGGGTTTCGTCGTCATCGAACTGGATGCCATGGGCACACCAGGTCGTTCCAAGGCGTTCCATGAGGCGTACTACGGCAACATGGGAGACAATGGCCTTCCGGATCAGATGGGAGGGATCCGGCAGCTGGCGGAACGCCATTCGTGGATCGACGTCGAGACGGTCGGCATCTTCGGGCACTCCGGAGGAGGCTTCGCCGCCGCAGACGGGATCATGCGTTATCCGGATTTCTACGATGTCGCGGTGTCTCAGGCCGGGAACCACGACAACCGAAACTACGAGGATGATTGGGGCGAGAAGTGGCAGGGTTTGCTGGAGGTGAACCCAGACGGCACCACCAATTACGATAATCAGGCAAACCACCTGCTAGCCGAGAACCTCGAGGGCAAGCTACTGATTGCGCATGGCACGCTGGACACCAACGTGCCGCCCTCCAACACCATGCTCGTCGTCAACGCGCTTATCGATGCCAACAAAGACTTCGACCTGCTCCTGCTACCCAACCGCAGCCACGGCTTCGGCAACGAACCGTATATGATGCGGAGGCGCTGGGACTACTTCGTCCGGCACCTATTGGGGGCCGAGCCACCCAAAGGGTATGAGATCGGGCAGATGCGAAGGCCGGTTGGATAAGTTGTCTGAGATAACCCTCCCCTTGGACCCGTCCAGCGCCCCCGCAGACGATGAGATCGACGTCTATGGGGTGACGCACGTGGGTATGCGGCGCAAAGAGAATCAGGACCAGTTCCTGGTCTGCTCTCTTCACGAGCAGATGGAGGTGCATCTCACGAGCCTTACCGGTCTGCCGTCTGCGCCGCGCTCTGGAGATCGTCTGGCGGTCGTGGCCATGGTGGCCGACGGCGTGGGGGGGGTGGGGGGTGGCCCACAAGCGAGCCGCCTCGCGGTCGAAGCGACGACCCTTTACCTCAGCCAGTGCGTGGATGCTTACTACGCGTCAGAAGACCGAGATAGGGACGAGTTTGCGACGGAACTCACCGGGGCCGCCTTTCGGGCGCACGACCATCTCTTGGAGGCACAGAAGGCCGACCCGTCACTCGGTGTATTCGCGACCACGCTAACCATCTTCATTGGCGTGTGGCCCAAGGTGTATCTCGTGCAGGTTGGCGACAGCCGCTACTACACGCTCGCGGGGGAGGAACTGCGGCAGGTGTCCCGCGACCAGACCGTTGCTCAGGAGCTCGTCGATTCTGGTGCCCTGGAGCCTGAACAAGCGGCGGGTACCCGCTGGGCACGCCTGTTGTCGAGCTCGATTGGTGGTACCGAGTCTCACCCGGTGGTGACGGTGATCGACAATGATTGGAACATGGTGCATCTCCTGTGCAGCGACGGACTCACAAAGCACCTCTCGGACGATCACATCAGGGAACGCCTGATGGCCATGACGTCCGCACGTCAGGTTTGTGAAGACCTCCTTCAGGATGCACTCGATGCCGGAGGAAGGGACAATATCACCCTCATTGTGGGACGCGCGGTCCCAAAGGTGGGCGCACCATGAGTTCGAATGACCTGCTGTCCGCCATGTTCGGCGGAGGATCGGCCGCCGATGACGATGGCGATGAGGATTTCGAGGAATTTGAGGTCGGTGGAGCCGTCGAGTGTTCCTGTCCTCATTGCGGCGAGTCGATGGAGATATTCGTCGACCCCGCGGGTGGTGGACATCAGGAGTACGTTGAGGACTGCTCCGTGTGCTGCCGTCCATCCGCCGTGCGCGTGACGGTCGACAAGGACGGAATCTCTATGGCGGAGTTGGATCCGCTGGATTAGATCGGGCCCGGACCAAGATGCGTCCCGCCGTGGGGATTCGGTCGCGACGTGATTCGCTCGAGGCGGCGCGATGATGTTGCTGACTCCTGCGCCCTCTTCCCGACACCCCAGCCACTCTCTTGGCGTCGGGCGCGAGTTGTAGGCGGCTCCGTACCTGGGGTATGTGGCCGGAGCGTCGACCTCACCCGTGTGGAGATCGAACCGGCGGGGCGATAGATACGCTGGTTTGGTGGCCCCGACCCTCCGGTGAGTCTGGAACGGGCTCTTAATCTTGAGATCCTCACCCGAACACCTGGAGGGACCCGAATGAGCGAAGGCAGGAGGAAGAATGCCGCTCGACGTCTCCTAGAGTTGGCGTGATCGTCCTCGGGGTGCTCATCGCCTTGGCGGCAGATTCGTTTTGGGAGAGCCTCGGGGATCGAGTTCGAGAGCTCGAATACATGGGTGCGCTTTCCGACGATGTGAAGGAGGGCGAGCGTTACGTGCGGGACTCGATCGACGGGTTGCGGGTTGAGGAGGCGATTGGTGGCCGGCGTTGAGGACCGCGCGACGCTCCCGATATGGCAGGTCACCACGCAGGCAGGGGCCATTTAATAAGCGTTTGCTGCTGTCTCGGAGTGGGCTCGTGGGTCCGGGAGTACTCGCCTTGCGGCTCGCGATCTGTGAACGCATGGTGGGTCCCGCAGCAGAATTCCAAAGACGTGAGAACGCAACGCTAGGAGCTAGGGCGAACTGGACAGCCATAGGCGCGATTGGTGAAGTGCTGGGCGCGATCGCGGTGGTTCTTTCGCTCGTCTACGTGGCTGCGCAGGTGCGCCACAACACGATGGCGCTGAGTAGGGCGGCGTCCGCTGACGCCGTCAAGGGGATCAGACACTGGAACCAGTCCTTGATCGACGACCCTGTCATGGTGCGCATTTTCAGCAAGGGCGTCGAAGACATGAACGCTCTAGACGATGACGGCAGGGCCAGGTTTGTTGTGCTAATGCTGAACTTCCTCAAAACGTTCGAGAACATGCACTACCAGTTCTCCAAGGGCGCAATGGAGCCAGAAGTGTGGCAGGGCTGGGGGCGCCTGGGTGAGTTGTACTTCACGGCGCCCGGAATCCAGCAATACTGGTCAGAGCGGCCGCCGCTTTTCAGCCTGGCCTTCCAGCAGTGGATGGATGGACTCGAGCCTCCCGAGATGCGCCGAGCGGAGCAGATAGCGCTCCAAGGGGTGGAGTCGACCACCGCTGCGTCCTAACGAGCGTTTGCTGTCGCGGAAGGCCTGACGGCTCGCTCCTGCGGCGCTCGGGATGCGCATTGGCCGCGCAGCAGAAACGCAGAACGTTAGAACGCGCTCAATTACTTCGGACCATTCCCTCGGGCTTTACTACGCCGCGTTCTTGTACCCAAACAGGGCGGCGCTGGCTCGAGCCCTCCGCCGCGTCTTGGATGCGGGGGTTCCGCTTGAGGGGGCCGCGGACCACGGGGTCAGCGAGGCTCTTTGTCTGCGCGATCCGGACGGAAACGGTATCGAACTCTACTTCGATCGGCCTCGGGAAGCGTGGCCACTGCGAGATGACGGTACGCTCGACATGTATACGCGGCCACTAGACATCGCCGGACTGCTCGAGACCAAAGAGTGAGTCACAGAGCGACGCGGTGGGGTCGCTCCCCAGTGCGTACGACCGGCCTCAGTTAGGCCCGCGGTCCCTGTAGCCCAGGCGCGCTATGCCGCGGGTCGCCCCGCCAGCTTGCCCAGAATCGTGTACCAATGTTCGAGGCCCCCGTAGAACTCGCGCACCGAAACGCGTTCGTTGAGGCCGTGGGCGAACTGATCGCTGTCCTTGATGAACACGCCCATGACGCCATAGGTGGGGATCCCCCCCGCCCGGGTTTCTTTCCCGTCGGTTCCGTAGGGTGCCATGTAGGGGATGATCGGGATGCCGGGATATCTCGCCTCCACCGCGGCGGTGACGGCGTCCACGATGTCCGCCCGAATGGGAGACGCGGGGCTGGCCTTGGGGTCGCCGATCACTTGGATCGTCAGTTGGGTCGTCGCCGCAACTCGCTCCAGCGTGGCCTGCACGGCTGACACATCAACGTCGGGAAAGATGCGGCAGTTCACGGTTGCAGTAGCGGATTGAGGCAGCGCATTCTCGGCGTGCCCGCCCCGCAGCATGGTAGCGACACACGTCGTCCGTGTGATGCCCACGACCTCCGGCTGGTGCCAAAGGACTTCTGCCGCCTGCGAGTCATCGGGGTTATTTGCCAGACGAGCCATCGCCTCTCCGACCTCGCCGGGAGTGACGGCCGCCTGTCCCGCCAGATACAAGCGGGTTGCCTCGTTCACCATCACAGGGAAGCGATACGCCTCAATGTTCTTCAGCGCGGTCGCCAAGTCGTAGATGGCGTTGTCGGTCCGAGGTGTCGAGCTGTGTCCACCCGGATTCGTGACGGTCAACTCGAACGTGGCGTAGGTTTTTTCAGAGGTTTGGATTACGTAGCTGATGGGCGTGCCGTCTTCCTGGAGGACGCCGCCACCTCCGTCCGCATTCAGAGCGAACTCGGCGTCCGTCAGGTCCCTATGGACGGTCACCATGCGACGCGCCGACATCATCCCAGTTTCTTCATCCCCAGTGAAAGCGATCACGAGGTCGCGGTTCGGGACGAAGCCCTCGGCTTTCATTCGGAGGAAGGTCGTCGTCAACATCGTGATGCCGAACTTGTCATCGAGGCTGCCTCGCCCGAAGAAGTAGCCGTCCTCTTCGACGAGGGTGAACGGGTCGCGGTCCCAGTCCTCGGGAAGCGCGTCGACCACGTCCATGTGTGCGAGCAGCAAGATCGGGCGATCCCCAGACGATCCATCCCCGCGATAGCGCACGATCAGTCCGGCTGTTTCTTCTCCGCCTTCGACCTCGAAGGGAAGCACGTGAACGTCTTCGGAGGGGAAGCCGCCCGCCTTGAACTGCTCGGCTAGGTAGGTGGCCACCTCCGGAACGCTCCCATGCGTGGCGGAGCTCCGGTACCCGATGATGGTCCGGTAGATGTCCAGGGCTTGCTGTTGGTATGGCTCCGTATAGCCCGCGCTCGAATCCTGGGCGGAGAGACCGAAGGGCACGAAGAGGAGTGTCAGTGCAACCGAGACTCTGCGCATGATGCTGTTACTCCGTTTATTCTGGATGAGTCATCCGGCCCAGCGGCCAGCGGCCAGCGGCCCTTGGCGCCGGGGGGGGCGCCGCCAAGGGTCACGCGGTCGCGCTTACTCCGAAGCCGTCACCTTCGTCATGACGATCTCTTCTTTCGGACGATCACCGGGGTTCGTCGCGCACTTGCCGATCGACTCGATGACGTCCATTCCGGACGAAATCTTCCCGAAGATCGCGTGCTTACCGTCGAGCCACGGGGTCGCAGCCAGCGTGATGAAGAACTGCGAGCCGCCGGTATTGGGGCCGGAATTCGCCATCGAGAAGATTCCCGAGTGGGTGTGTTTCAACCCAGGAGCGAACTCATCGGGGATCTGGTAGCCGGGACCGCCGGTTCCTGTTCCGGTCGGGTCTCCGCCTTGGATCATGAAGCCGTCAATGACGCGGTGGAAAATGATGCTGTCGTAGTATCCCTCACGCACGAGCTTGAGGAAGTTGCCGGCCGTCTTCGGCGCGACGTCTTCGAACATCTCGGCGGTGAACGTTCCAGCGCTGGTTTCAAATGTGACCGTCGGATTGGCCATGGATTCTCCGTAGGGTGATTGGGGCCCAACGTTATTAAGGAGCGGAGGTGATTGCCAGGACAGGCAATGGACACCTAGAGTGGCAGCATGAATTTCAATGCCACGAAGACGTTCCGCGCCGCCGCCTTAGCCGTCATTGCCGCCGCCGGCTGTACGCCGGCCCTAAAGCTCACGCCTAGCGATGCGCAGGCGGTTCTTTCGTATCAGGTGCTGGAAGCGGACGACCCAGGCCAGCCCGGCCCTTACGAGGTGCTGACGCTGTATTACGGCAGTGGCACGGACAAGAACCGACCGGAATACCGAGATTCGGTGGCGATTACCACAGAGGCGGTCGATGCGTCGAAGATGGTGAGCCTCGGGCGCTCGGAGGATCAACGAAACGGATATTGGGGCTTCACCCCGAAAGAGATGCCGCTCAACGCACGCGTTTGGTATCCGGACGGCGACGGGCCTTTTCCGCTGGTCCTGGTGGTGCACGGCAACCACGACATGACGGACTTCTCGGACCCCGGGTATGACTACCTAGGAGAGCTGCTCGCCAGCCGGGGGTACATCTTGGCCAGTGTGGACGAGAATTTCCTCAACGGCGGCATCAACAACGAGAACGATGCGCGTGGTTGGTTCCTCTTGAAGCACTTGGAGCTGTTCGGGCGCTTCAATGGGGACGACGGCAACCCGTTCGAGGGGAAGGTGGACATGGGCAATATTGCGCTCATTGGCCACTCCCGCGGCGGGGAGGCAGTCGCCAACGCTGCCGCCTTCAATCGACTCTCTCGTTATCCCGACGACGCGAGCCTTGAATTCGATTTCAACTTCGACATCAAGGGCGTGGTGTCGATCGCACCGGTGGATGGCCAGTACCTGCCAACGGGTCGGAAGGTCGTGATGGAGGATGTGAGTTATCTGACCTTCCACGGATCACACGATGGTGACGTGACGAGCTTTCACGGCCTGCGCATCTACGACCGCTTGAAGTGGAACGACTCGGATGAGTTCCGCTTCAAGGCGGCGGTCTACGTCTACCGGGCCAACCACGGGCAATGGAATTCGTCGTGGGGTTCAGGCGACTCCGGTGGGCGCAGCGCGCGGGTCTTGGACCTCAGAGGCCTCATGCCCGAGAGCGATCAGCGACGCTTCGCGGAGATCTACGTACCGGCGTTCATGGAGGCGGTACTCAAGGGCAACCTGGAGTACCTGCCGATCTTCCGTGATCATCGGGTGATTGGTCAGTGGCTGCCTCAGACCATGTACGTCACGCGCTTCGAGACGAACGCTGACCACGTCCTCGCTTCGTTCGAAGAGGATGTCGATGTGACGACCGGCACGGCCACGGGTATTCGCCTGGCGGGCGAGGGGTTGAAGACGTGGCGTGAGACCGACCTCCAACTCCGTTCAAGTAACCGGCCCACGACCTCGAGGTCCCAAGAAAACCAGGCGGTGGTCGTCGGGTGGGACGCGAAGGGTGGGGCTACTGACGAGGGCGCGGGCGACGAAGCTGGGGAGGTTGCCGAAGTAGGTGGGGCTGCCGAAGTAAGGGAGGCCGAAGATCAACCGGCTCGATACACCATCGAATTGGGTGCCCGCATCGCGGCCCGCTGGGCCCTGGGTCGGCGGCACTCCCTGAACTTCGAGATGGCGCCCACAGATGCCAGTTCAGGGGAGAATGACGGCTCTGGCGCCCCGGTCGTGGGTGTGACGTTGGAGTTGGAGGATGCAGCCGGGAGAACGGCACGCGTCGCGGTGGCCGACTACGGACCGATCCGCAAACCGCTCGAAATGCACGTCATGCGGCGCCGAGGCCGTGATTGCCAGGGCTGCAGCAGTCCTTGGGATCTGATCATGCAGAGCTTCGCGATCCCCCTGACCGACTTCACGGACGCGAACGCGGACCTCGACATGAGGCAGCTCACCGCAGTCCGCTTCGTCTTCGACCAGGCGACCTCCGGCGAAGTCGTGATCGACCAGATCGCGTTCGCCGAGTTGGATCCGGCTTTCTGGCGCGCTCGGGTCGAGCGGTAGGGCCGGAGCTAATATGGGCATGCTCAATTGAGTGAGCTCAGGCAGATCCCTGGCGTTGGGGGCGAGGCCGAATTGGACCTGCAGGCACTCGGCATCCAAAGGATCGATCAGCTGGACGGTGCCGACCCCCAGGCGCTGTTCGTGAGATTGGCGGCGCACCAGGGCGGTTATACCGACCGGTGCAACCTCTACGTGTACCGATGCGCCGTGTATTACGCTGAGGGCGGTCGGGACGCCGACCTTCTCAAGTGGTGGAACTGGAAGGACTCCGCTGAGCCTCCGCTACGAAGGTTGAAGGCGTACGGAATCTGAGTGGGCATTCCGCACGGCTCGCAGAACCGTTCGGCGGGTAGTACAGTCGCGTAGACAGTTCCGACCCCGCACGACCTGGCTATCCGTACCGACCTGGAAAAAAATGAACTCCAGAAACGTCCCATTGAACCGTGTCGTCGACCTCACCGACCCAGACAAGAACGTGATCTTCAACATGACCGTCGATGAGGCCCGTGAGCTCGTCCGCACCGGCCCCGCGGAAACGATACAGACCATCGACGGCTCGTTCGCGCTGGTCACAGTCGACGGCATCAAGGTGCGGCTCGCACGCTCCATGGATCGACCGCTCCGCCACTTCATCGCTAAGCTGGTGGACGGCCCCTGTCTGGTCGTCGCTGACCGCGTGGACGCGATTCACCAGTGGCTCGTCGACAACCAGATGGATAACCAGTTCCATCCGTACTACACGCGCATGGTGCCGGCGCACTACGTGACGGAGCTACAGCTGCTCGGGTGTCCGGACCCGACCCCTACGTTCGAGCGCTTCTTCGATCCCGCTCGGGGCACGTCCACAGACGATGCAGACGCGCTCGGCGAGGCCTATGTCCGCGCTGCCTACGGCGAGATCCAGAAGTGGATCGAGAACAAGGCGCCCGCCGGCCCTCTGGGGGTCTGCTTCTCAGGTGGCATCGATTCTGGTGCAGTCTTTCTCCTCACGCTCCATGCGCTCCTGGAGCGCGGTGATGTCCCCACGCGCTTGAAGGCGTTCACCTTGTCTGTAGACGGCGGCGGTGCTGACGTCGAGCGTGCGCGCTCCTTCCTGGAACAACTCGACCTCTCGGTCTATCACGAGTCGATCGAGGTGGGCACCGCCGACCTCGACTGGCGTGAGACGGTGCGGGTTGTCGAGGACTACAAACCGCTCGACATCGAGGCGGCCACCATGGGTCTCGCGCTTGTGAAGGGCATCCGCGCGCGATACCCCCAATGGAAGAACCTGCTCGACGGCGACGGTGGGGACGAGAACCTCAAGGACTATCCCATCGAGGATAATCCAGAACTCACCATCCGCAGCGTTCTCAACAACTCGATGTTGTATCAAGAAGGTTGGGGGGTGCACAGCATCAAGCACTCCCTCACCTACAGCGGCGGTTTGAGCCGAAGCTATGCCCGCACCTATGCGCCGGCCGCCCTGCATGGATTCGACGGCTTCAGTCCGTTCACGCGGCCCGAGGTCATCCGAGTCGCCGAGTCGATCCCGTATATCCAGTGGACCGACTGGGACCACGAGCGGCTCTACGAACTGAAGGGTCGCCTAGTCGCCGCCGGAGTGCGCGCGGTGACGGGTATGGACATGCCTGTGTTTGAGAAGTGTCGCTTCCAGCATGGGGCTCTTGAGGACGGCGCATTTGAGCGGGCGTTCCCGAACGATCCTATGGAGTACCGACGGGCCTTTGCCGGGCTCTACTCCTAGTGGAGTGTCACCGTTTCATCGGATACACTTCACTAGTGTCCTGTGCCAGATAGTGTCGTGCCCGAGACCTTCGGTCGACGGCGAACGGACCCTGGCGACGAGACCCTAGCCCTGGCGATGAGGGGTCCGCTGCCGACCGGGGCTGCCGAGGCCACGAAGTGGATCCGCTCACTCCGGTCAGAGAAGTCGGAACTCGATCCGTGGAAACCCCAGGCCTTCGAGGTAGAGGACGAACGGAGTCGCTCAGGGTCCGTGGACCCGACCGGCACCGTGTTCATCACGAATCGTGAGTGTCCGTTCACCTGCCTCATGTGCGATCTGTGGAAGTACACGACGGATGAGTCGGTCCCGGCCGGGGCGGTCGATGCGCAGGTGGCTGCTGCACTTGAAGGGATGCCGAGTGTCCGTCATGTGAAGCTCTACAACGCAGGAAACTTCTTCGATGACCGGGCGATTGCCCCTGCGGACCGTGCCGCGATCGCGGCGCGGGTGGGGCACCTCGATTCGGTGATCCTAGAGAACCATCCGAAGATGCTGGATGACAGGGCCGTCGCGTTTCGTGATGCAGCGGGCGTTGCAGTCGATGTGGCGATGGGATTGGAAACCGTGCATCCGCAGATTCTCCCGCGCCTGAACAAGCGCATGACGCTGACCGACTTCGAAGTCGCAACCAAGCGCCTCCGCGCTGCGGACCTTCACGTACGGGCCTTCATCCTTGTGCGGGCGCCATTCATGACAGAAGCCGAGGGCGTCGAGTGGGCGTGTCGCTCTCTCGACTTCGCGTTCTCGGTTGGCGTGGAATGCTGTTCGGTAATCCCGACTCGTGCCGGGAACGGCGCGCTCGACGCGCTGGCGAGCCGCGGCGATTTCGCTCAGCCATCACTCGCGTCCTTGGAGGCCGTGGCGGAGTACGGCGTGGCCCTCGGGCTCGGACGTGTCTTCTCCGACCTGTGGGATGTGGAGAGGATCGCGCATTGCCCGCGGTGTGCTCAGGCGCGCATCACGCGACTCCGACGTATGAACCTCGACCAGATCGTGCCCGCCCCCGTACCCTGCGACTGCCGATGAGCGCCGCCAGGCGCCGCCATGAGGTCGCCGTGATCGGCGGTGGTTTTGGCGGCACACTCGTCGCGATGTGCCTCGCCTCTCAGGGTCGTTCCGTCGTGGTGCTGGAACGGGGTCGGCATCCGCGCTTCGCGATTGGGGAGTCCACGACGCCGTTGGCGAATTTGGTGCTGAAGGGTCTGTGTGAGCGCTACGGGCTCGACGAGCTCCTGCCGCTGTGCAAGTACGGTACGTGGAAGGCCACCTACCCGGAGCTTCGCTGTGGCCCGAAACGCGGGTTCAGCTTCTTCGCGCACGAGCCCGGATCAGACTTCGGGCCGCGTAACGACCACAAGAACGAATTGTTTGTGGCGGCGAACGCATCGGAGGCCGCAGGGGACACCCAGTGGCTCCGTGAAGACCTCGACGCCTTTTTCGCCACTGCAGCGCGCGCGAGAGGTGTCTCAGTGCTCGAAGGCGTCGAGGTTACCGGTGTGCGTCGGGAAAACGGCTGGACGCTTGAGACGATCGGCCCGGAGGGAACGCGCCAGATCCAGGCGGATTTTGTCATCGACGCCTCGGGTGGGCTTGGGCCCTTGAAGGATGCCCTCGGCCTGGAGGATCACGCCGACGATTTGGCGACCCAATCCCATGCGGTCTTCTCGCACTTCGAGGGCGTCCGGCCCTGGGGGGCGATCTATGAAGAGTCCGGCGGTAGTCTCGCGGGGAGCCCATTTCCTCCTGATGCCGCCGCGTTACATCACATCCTGGAGGAAGGCTGGATGTGGGCGCTGGCCTTCGATCATGGCGTGACCAGTGTCGGCGCCGTGTTGACGGGCGCGCCGACAGGCGCATCGCCGGACCGAACGTGGCGAGAGCTCCTGGCGCGCTATCCGTCCGTGGCGGCTCAGATGGCGGACGCTCGCCCGACCAGGCCACTGACCGGCACGGCGCTCCTACAACGTCGACTCAGGCCCTCGGCGGGGAATGATTGGGGGCTACTTCCGGCGGCCGCCTACTTCATCGACCCGCTCCTGAGCCCAGGAAACGCCCATACCCTGTATGGCGTGGAGCGGTTGGCCCGTGCGCTCTCGGTCGGGCTGGGCGCCCCGGATTTGGCGGAGGCACTGAAGGCCTACGACGATTCGCTCCAAAACGAAGTCGATCTGCTCGATATGCTCATTCATGGCTGCCAGGCTGCGTTCTGCAACTTTGAGCTCATGACCGCCTTCAGCCTGTACTACTTCACTGGCGCGATCTGGAGTGAGGTGCGGCGGGAGGAGGGGAAGGCCGGCCCGGATGACGGCTTCCTGAATGCCCATGACGAGCGATTTAGGGGCTTGGTCCAGGCTGCTTACGGAGAGCTGATCAGACTCGTGGGGGCCGGAGCCCCCAGCGCCAAAGCGGTTTCAGCCTTCACCGCGCGCGTGCGTAAGGACATCCAGCCCTATGATCTTGCGGGGCTCGGAGACCCGACGAAACTGAATCGCTACCCCTATGTGTGACCTATGAAATCCAAGGTCACGCCGTTCTTCGAGAACATCGCCGCGTCCCCGACTGCGTCGTCTACCTACCCGTCTACCTCCACCTCACGCCAAACCGATGTGTGCCGGAAGCCCCAGTGACGTCCATCGGTTGAAACGCCCACTCGAGGGTCACGTCATCACCCCAGTACGCGAAGCCGACGCTCAGCGGGCTGGCATCCCCGGTCACGACCCGCCGGGCTCCCACCCGCGCGATGAACGTCCGTCCCTGGATCGGCCAGTACCCTAGCTCCAAGCCCCCGGACGGTATCGCCTCATCACCGACGTAGCTGACCGCAGCCGTGATGCCAAAGTCGAAGATGCCGACCTGCTGTCCGTACGCGCCGACACCCAGGGTCAGCCGATCCGGCCGAGAGAAGTCTGAGCCGCCGACGGACAGGTCTTGGCCGATGTTCTGATACGTCAGCCCCATCGTGAATGCGCCCACGTCCGTCGAGACCCCCACGTCGAACAGGGCGGTCGCATCGCGTGCGGAACCGACACGCTCCTCCACGAACTTCGTTGCGACGCCCACGTCGATCCCGAATACCTGTCGGGCGTACCCGATAGACGCAACACGTTCAGATACCGGCGTTGAACCCAGAGTATACAAATGATCCTGGCCCGCCGGCGCCGCCGCCGCACCCGGCGCAGGAGCACCGTACTGCAGATTTTGAAGCCCGATGCCGACGCCCCCTCCGAACCAGGGCATCGCGGCCGAAGCCGTCATTGAGCTGCTCTTCGTACTCCAACGCTGAAAGTCGAGCCCGAAGCCTGATGCCCCCGTCAAGAGCGACGGGTGGTAGAACAGCGCGTCCGCGTGGTTCGCATCCATCATGTATGCATCGCCGAGCGCCATCGCCCGGGTAGACGCGGGGAGTTCTGCCGCGCGTGGGAGTGCTCCAGCCGTTTGTGAGGAGGCGTTTGACGCGATTCCCACAGTGAAGATCGCGGAGAGGCTGGCAGCAAGTAGCGAAGTTTTACGCATCATGACCCGTGGTGGGTTGAAGTCGACGCCCCAACCTCGGGGGCTGAACCGCGTTGCGGCAATAGGTCCTACTATGATCCGGCGTCTCGCTTCACGAAATCCGCGATCAGCGCACTGGCGATCGACATCGAATGAGGAAGGTCTGGCAAGCGGTCTGCGGTGAACCAACGCGCATCCTCGATCTCCGACGGGTCGATCCGAATCTCTCCGTCGGCCCAGTCCGCCACGAATCCGACCATGAGCGAGTGGGGAAAGGGATGAGGTTGGCTGCCGAAATAGTGCAGGTTCGATACGGTGACGCCGACCTCTTCTTCAATCTCGCGGTGCACACATTCCTCGAGTGACTCCCCAGGCTCGACGAAGCCGGCCAAGGTGGAGTACACGCCCGGCGAGAAATGCGGAGAGCGTCCTAGGAGAATCTCACGCCCCCGCTGGACTAGGACGATGACGGCTGGCGAGAGCCGTGGAAAGTGAAGTTGTCCGCACTCCCCGCAAGACATCGCCTGATGCTCATCGTGCCGCTCAAGGGCGGTACCACAGCGAGCGCAGAAGCGGTGGGTCCGCAGCCATTCGACCCTTTGCCGTGCGGTGCCGGCCGCTCGAAAAAGGCTCAATGGGATCAACGCATGCGAGGCCCGGAGTCCGACGAGCTCGTATCCCTCGGGCGCCTCGAAGTCGTCCGTAAGCTCCAGAGCGTGACATGGCCGCCCCTCCGCGGGAGGGATGGAGGTGCCTGAGTCGGCCTCACCCCATCCTGGTTCACCGAGGAGGTTCATCATCTCACCACGCGTGGGGACGCGAATCTCCTCAGCCCCTGACATCAACAGCAGCCGGTCACCCGAAAAGGCCAATGCCCAATCCGAGGTGCTCATCCCCGTAGCGTCCGGTCGAGCACGTGGGATCGGTGGCACGAGGAGCAGACTAGGAGGACGCGGTCGCGGACGTACGACAGGTCGTGGCGTGGCGGAACGGGTTTTTGATCCATGAGAGTACCGCACTCAGGACAGAGCGGAGGGGCTCCCGACCGGAACGCCGTGGCCAGTGATCGTGTTTGTTCTGAAGTAAAAGGGCCCGGAGCGGATGTCATGACTCAGCAACCACAGGCATAGGGGTGTCCTTTGGGGATCACTATATTCGATGACTGTGCATCTTTTGAAGGAATAACAGCGTCCAATGCTCTTGCCCCTGGCGTTTTCGTTTGCAATTCTTGCCCCGCCGGGGCCGGTCGCGCCTGATACCGTCCGTTATCTAGGGACTTCTGCTGAACTCGAAGTTGCCACTCCGGCGGTCGAGCGCGCAGGTATTAGTATCGATGGCCGCCTAGACGAGGCCGTATGGACGCAGAGTGCCCTTCTCACTTCGTTCACGCAATTCGAGCCGGTCGAGGGCGCTGCGTCGTCTCAGCGTACAGAAGTTCAAGTGATCGTAGATGCAGACGCGATCTACTTCAGTATCAAGGCCTTTGACGACGATCCGTCTGGTATTCGCGCGACGCTTTCTGAGCGAGACTCGTACACCCGATCCGACGACTATGTCCGCCTGATCCTCGACACGTTCAACGATCAGCGACGGGCGTATGTCTTCACCGTGAACCCTTTGGGTGTGCAGCACGATGGGGTCTGGAACGAAGGCGGGGCCAGCTCTGGCCACCGAGCTGGCTTCGGTGATCCCATCGATGACAACCCTGATTTTCTCTGGGAATCGGACGCCCACATTACGGAATGGGGCTATCAGGTTGAGGTCAAGATTCCGTTCAAGAGCCTCCGCTTCGCCGCGAAGGTCGAACAGTCTTGGGGTCTTCAAGTGGAGCGCAACATCCAGCGAAACGGATACAAGAGTTCCTGGGCTCCGGTCACGAAGAACACCGCCAACCGTCTCTCGCAGTCGGGCAGGCTCAACGGTCTCATGAATCTGGATATGGGGCTCTTTGTGGAGTTGAACCCCGTGCTCACGAGTCGGCGGATCGGTCTCTATGATGATGACGTGGGCGTCTTCGCACGCGATGACCTGAGTGGAGATTTCGGCCTCAACGCCACCTATGGTGTTACGTCAAATCTTACGCTCGATGCCACGTACAACCCGGACTTCAGTCAGGTGGAGGCAGACGCGGGTCAGATTTCGGTCAACGAGCGTTTCGCTCTTTTCTTTCCCGAAAAGCGCCCCTTTTTCCTTGAGGGCACCGAGATCTTCGGGATGGCCAAGCAGCTTATCTACACGCGGTCTGTGGCTAACCCTATTACCGGCGCGAAGCTCACCGGCAAAGTTGGGAGCCTGAACGTCGGCTACCTCGGGGCGGTGGATCAATCCTTCGACGAGGGCGATCCGAATACGCTGGTGAACCTTCTTCGCGTGCGTAAGGACGTCGGTGGGTCATCCACGATTGGTGCGGTCTATACGGATCGCTCGACGTCGTCCGCTGACTACAACCGGGTGGCGGGGGCTGACGCGCGCCTCCAGGTCGCCGGCCGCTACACGTTGACTGCGATGGGCGCCACGAGCTTCACCGACAATCCTGACCTCGCTGGTCGAGAGACGGGGCGTATGCTCCACGCCAAGGTTGACCGAGCGGGACGTACGTTCGCATTCAGCGCTGAACTGGAAGATACCGATCAGGACTTCAATGCCGGGTCCGGGTTCTTCAGCAGGGTCGGCGACACGCAGGTTCAATCCCGTATCGCGTATAATTGGTTCGGAAAAACCGGTGGATTATTGGAACAAATCGGGCCCACTCTTGAACTGAAGGGATACTGGGACCACGACGACTTCTGGGCCGGGCGGGGTCTTGAAGAGGGTTCGATTCAGATGAGTTGGCGCTTCTCTTTCAAGGACAACATCAGCTTTTTTGGCAACCACGAGCGCTCGATGTTTTCGTTTGGTCAGGAAGCCTACGTGGGCCTCTACACGCAGGCTCCGGGGGGCTATCAGTCCTTCCAGCCCGACCAGTCGGTCTTTGATAACCTCGGCTCGACCATGCTCTCGTTTTGGGTGAACAAGTGGGAGCGCGTGCGTGGTAACCTCCGCTACACCTTTTCACAGACGCCGATCTTCGATCGTTCGTACGGCGTAGCGGTCGAGTTGGCTGACTCTCGCTCCACCGATCTGACGCTAAATCTGTATCCGGTTCAGGCGCTGGTCATGGAGGTTGGACTTCGGTCGACGCAACTCAGGCGGAAGGCCGATGGAGTGGAAGCGTCGTCGGCGATTATTCCGCGTATCCGCGCACAATATCAGTTCAGCCGCTCGCTGTTCGCTCGCGGGATCTTCGAATACTCTAGCCAGGAGCGGCTAGCGCTGCGCGATCCAGAAACAGGGCTCTCCTTGTATAGCTGCAGCAGCGGAGCGTGCACGGTAAGGGAAGCAACGAACGGCTACGACTTCCACATTGAGGGGCTGGTGTCGTATGAACCGTCGCCGGGAACGGTGTTCTACGTTGGGTATGCCCGCCAAATGGATGACAGCGGGAGCTTCCGATTCAGAGACGTGCAGGCGCAGGCCGACGGGCTGTTTATCAAGTTGAGTTATCGGTTCCGCATGTAGGCCATCGCACGGGCACGAGGGGTAGAAACCTCACGACTCCGTGCGCGTAGGGGCTACCGAGGACACACTGTGCCGGTAACTGGAGGAACAATGCGGACTTTTGCCACGCTTTCCCTAGCCGGAATTTCCGGCATCGTAATTTTTAAGCTTCTGCTCGCGGTCATGTTTCCTATGTTCGGGATGATCCTGGGCCTTGTCATAATGACGGTGAAGTTCGCCCTCGTCGCGGCCGTGATCTTCTTCGTGTATTCGATAATTCGAAAGAAGAAAGAAGAGCAGGTCGCCTGACGGCGTTTACGGGCGTCAGGACACTTAGGCCTTAAGCGCCTCGATCTGTCCCGGTTGACCCAACACGATCAGTTCGTCCCCACTTTCCAAGCCGGTCTTCGCGGCCGGGTTGAAGGTGAGTGTCCCGTTCGAGCTGCTTTTCACGGCGATCACGATGAGGCCGGTCTTTTCCGGGATTCTTGCTTGGTCCAGAGTTTTGCCGCACATGGCAGAAGCTGCTGGAATCGTCACTTCCCCGGTGCGGAGATCGAGATCTGTAGAGCCGTCGCGATGTCCATGAACGAGACCGCCGACGGCCGCAGCAGGATTGACGCCATGCGGATCGCGCTGCTGACGTTGGGGCTCACGACCTGATCGGCGCCTGCCCGGTAGAGCTTGCTGATAGTCTCTTCCTCGTAGGCACAGGCGACGATCTTGACGCCGGCCGCGAGGTCGCGGGCAGAGAGGCAGACGAAGAGGTTGTCGGTGTCTGCGCTGAGGCACGTGATGAGCCCCTTTGCCGACATTAGCCCCGCTTGAAGCAAGACTTGGTCATGGGTTGCATCGCCCTCGATGACGCGAGCGTTCGATACATATTCACTGAGTTGTTCGATCCGTGCGGGATTGCGCTCAATGATGACATAGTCGGTCGCGAGCGTCTCGATTTCCTGGGCGACTTGGCGCCCCGTGTGCCCTGCGCCGCAAATGATCACATGGCCCTTTAAATGGCTTATTTCCTGCATGATACGGCGCCTCCGTAAGGTGTCCTTGAGGTCCAACTCGACAATGAAGGCCGTGATGGTTGCGAACCAAAGACCCCATCCACGAGATCCCGCCAAACAGGATAAACATTGTGAACGTTCGGCCCGTTGGAGACAGCGGGAAGACCTCGCTGTATCCGACCGCGGTGACCGTGATCGTGGTCATGTACAGCGCATCCACAAGTGGTTGATGCTCAATCAGGACATACCCCGAAGTCCCGATTCCGACGAGCGCCGCCAGGATCAGAAAAGTCCAAATAAAACGCGGAAGGAAAGCTGACATGTCTCTTCAGTGAATGGGGGGCTGACGGGCTGCGTCTGGGATGCTACAATCTTGCAGTACTTGGGTGTCAACCTGCCAGGAAGCTAGGAATTATGCGGCCTTTGGGCCATTTCTTCCCTTGACGCCCCCCCCCTGGGTGCTTACCCTTGGTTTAATTGTGATTCGTAGGGTCCGGAACCACTTGATTGATGCGGCTTTTCAAGTGTTCCACCGCGAACTTGGAGAAAGCTCTTCAGGCCCGCACGAAGGGCGGCTTCGGCCGCAAACATCGGAATCCCTATTCTTGTATTACAGGAGCAGCCAAGATGAATAAGTCCGATCTCGTGGACGAACTTGCCGCGAAGACTGGCATGACGAAGGCCGATGCATCGCGGGCTGTGGACGCGCTTTTCGCTTCGGAAGGTGGGATTATCGCAGCCGCACTCAAGGGTGATCGTCGCGTGCAGATCACTGGTTTTGGCACGTTTGAGGCCAAGCACCGCAAGGCCCGCATGGGCCGCAACCCGCGCACTGGTGAGTCGATCCAGATTGCCGCGACTAAGACCCCCGGCTTCCGGGCCGGAAAAGGCCTGAAAGACGGTATCAAGTAGTACCTCTGTAGGATACATCCCGAGGCCGGCGCCGCACCGGCTGAAGGCGGCTTAACAAAGAGGCCGCACCACCCTAGGGTGGTGCGGCCTCTTTTGTTCGCTTCGGGGAGGCGCTAGCGTGCAGGAGCCGCCCTTGATCCGCCGGTGCCCCGCTTGGGGCGGTCGAAGTCGGCGCGCACGGCACGCCCGCTGATCGTGGTCCCGTTGAGGGCCTTGATCACTTTCTCAGCCACGTCGGTGTGGACCTCGGCGAGCGTGTGGCTCTCCTTCACGTCGATGCGCCCGACAGCGCCGGCGGAAACACCCGCGTCTCCTGTGATGGCCCCCAGAAGGTCTCCGGGTTTCATCCCGTCGCGTTCGCCGACTCCAAAGAAGAGCTTGGCCCACGACGGTTGGGCTCCCGCCTCCTTGGGGGCAGGCGTCGTCGCCGTCGCGGTGACAGCAATCGAGCCACGCTTCCTGAGCAGCGCCACAGCCGCAGCAGCGACCTCCGCAGGGTCGTGCTCGCTGAACAGCGGCTCAAGCGCCATCAGGTAGGGAGCCGTGTCCTCTTCTGCGAGCGCCTGGCGCAACGTGGCGTAGAGTCGGTCGATCTCCCCGTAGCCGGCAGATATCGTGGGAGGGAAGGGGACAACGGTGTATCCGGCACCGCGGGCGCTCGCCCGCAGGTGGGCGACCTCACTCGCGAGGACGACCACCATACCCTGGTCGGCGATAGCATGCCGTCGGTCCAGCATGTCAGAGTCCGTGGGAACGTCACAGCTGAGTACCGTCACGCCATCGATCCCTTTTACGGCTGCGCGGGCTTCGAGGGCGTCTACCCCCAGCCACACGGGAACAGAGGTGTCGCCCGGAGCCCCCGCCACGTAGCCGTGCAGCGTGAGGTAATCACCCACATCTGCGGCGCGGTCCTCGTTGCGGCAGAAGACCAGCACGTGACGCGCATCGTCGTGCAGCAGGCCGTCAATCAACTCGAGCGCGGCTGCTTCCCTCGGCTCCGGCGCGATCCGGAAGCGCACGGTTCCGCGCCGAGGGCCGTCGGCGACTGTGGTGTCCTCGCCGGGGAGCGTCATCGCCCGCTTCGCGTGTCGTTCGACGAAGTCTTCTACGGCCTCCGTCACAGGCAGCGCGGTCACGATGCGCTGACCGTCCTTGGGTAGATACTCTAGGATGCGCTCCACCTCGACCAACCCGCCAAAGGTCTCCATACGACCCATCTGCTCGATCACCAGCGCTTCGACCGCGTCCAGCTTGATCGTCCCGGACCCTGCAGCAGCCAGCACGGCGGCCGGGGTGCCGAACAGAATGGTGGCGCGCTCAGGCAACACCCAATGCGAGCCTAGCGCCGCAACGGTGTGTCCCACCGCACCAGCCAATCTGCCGATCGCCTCCGCGAGGTGATCAGCCCGATCCGCAGAGGGCGTGAGGACTAGGGCCTGTGGGGCACCTTCTCCAGGCTCGAGACGATCCAACAGCGCAGCGCCCCAGGTCACGGTCAGTCCGCTGCCAGGGCCGGCGGCTAGTAAGAGGTTGTTCGCCCGCCGCAGAACCGGAATTACCGCTTCCTGCAAGGGAGTCGGTCGTTCAATTCCTTCCGAGGCAAGCGCCTCAACGAGCTCGGGGGTGAGGCCGAGATCTTCAAATGAGTCCAAGGTATGTCCAGTCAGCTCGGTTCGCCTGAGCCAGGACCACCACGGTCCCCGGGCTCGTATGGCATCCGATTTAGGAGTCGTTGGACTTCGTAGTCGAGGCGCGAAGTCCGGAGTCGGTCCGTGGTGGCAACGACATCAGTGTAGGGGCCGTGCCTATGGGCCGTGAGGGTCACAATGCCCTCAGCGCCGTTGTATGTGACGCTGTGGCTTGAGTCCGTCGACCGGCTAAGGCCCAGCATGTCCGGGAGGAATTCCTCCGCTTGAGCGAGCACCTCTTTCGGTGCCAAAGCTGTCTTCCGCTGATATCCTGCCATGGTCCTGCCCGTGAGAGTTCAAGTGGAGGCTAGAAAGGTGCCGATGGTAGACTGGTTGTGGAAGCCCTCAAGGCGCCTGCCGTGGGCCACGAGACAAGCGGGGCCTCTGATCCCGGCTGCGTTTGCGTGAGCCTCGAAGTGCGCCGCATCGATCTCGTAGCGGTCAACATCGAGAACGGCCTTGGTCTCCGTGTGGTCCAAGCCGAGCGCGCGCCCGAGCTCGACGAGTACGTCGACGCGGCCGATGTCGCGGCCATCGACCAGAAACGCTGTAAAGACCGAGTCAAGCGCTGCTCTGCCAAGGCCTGAGTTCACAGCCTCCGCGTGAAGCAGAAACTCATGTGCCTTTCGCGACCTCGGAACGAGTTTGGGTACATGCAAGGAAACCCGGCTTTGGGCGCAAGCCTCGGGCTTCAAATCCGCCCCGTCTACAGTGATGAGCCGGGTGGCCTCGTGCCAGCGAGGCGCCCATAGAGGGTGACTCGCGTCTGCAAGTTCTGCCGGCGCCGGGCGCAACTCGAGGGGTAGGCGCCGGCACAGGACTCCGGTCGCTTCCTCCACGAACCTGACTTCTCGGTCCATGAGAAACGACAGCGGATCCACCGAGTCGAAGTAAAAAACGGGCGTGAGTTCAGTCATTGAAGTGAAAAGTGTGCGGGACCACGCCGTGAGACCAGACGCATTGTCTTCCTCAAGGTGCTGTGGCACTCCATATTCCAACCCCGCGTATCCTGAGTGAGGCCACTATGCAGTACAGTCCCAACATCGAAAAGTTGAAGCCCTCGGCCACGATTGCCGTGAGCACGCTTGCCAAGAAGCTCGCGGCGGAAGGCCGCGATATCGTCAATCTGAGCGCAGGCGAACCCGATTTCGATACGCCGGTGTTCATTACAGACGCAGCGGTCGAAGGGATTCGATCTGGGCGCACGCGTTATACCCCGCCTGCGGGCCTTCCAGAGCTCCGAAAAGTGATCGCGGAGCGCCTGAGCGATCGAGCGGGTCGCGTGATCGATTGGAATGGAGTGGTGGTGACCGCGGGCGTGAAGCAGGCGCTCTTTAACACATTCTTTACGCTTTTCGGACCCGGTGACGAGGTCCTGATTGCCGCTCCCTATTGGACGACTTATCCGGACCTGGTGAACATCGCGCGCGCGGAGCCTGTGCCGGTGTTTGGCGCCGAGGACAACGCGTTCAAGGTGACGACGACGGACCTTGAGGGCGCCGTTACCGACAAGACGAGGGGACTGGTACTGAACACGCCGTCTAACCCGACCGGGGCAGTCTATTCGATCGGGGAGTTGGATGTGATCGCTCAGTGGGCGCGCGACCGGGGCATCTGGCTCATCAGCGATGAGATCTACCGCAGCGTCTATCACGGCTCGGATCGTACCGCGGCTCCCGGCGTCCTGGATGTCCCGGAGGCCTCGCTTGGCGACTTCGTGCTGGTCGATGGGGCATCGAAGAGCTACGCCATGACCGGCTGGAGACTCGGGTATTCATACTCTTCGGGCGCGGTCGCTCAGAAATTCAGCGCGCTCCAAAGTCAGATTACGTCGAATACGACGACGACTTCTCAAGTGGCCGCGATTGAGGCCTTCGGCAACGTGCAGGCTGCGGATGCGTCGATTGCGGCGATGGGAGAGGCCTTCACACGCCGCCGTGACTTGGTCACGCGGCGCATGTCAGAACTGATGCCCGGCGTGCCCTTCATTCGGCCCGAAGGTGCGTTCTACCTCTACTTCCGCGTAGATGGCTTCTTCGACGAGGAGGTCACGAGTGGCACCAGCTGGTGTGCACGCCTCTTGGAGCAGCAGGGGGTCGCGCTCGTTCCAGGCGCTGCATTCGGCGACGATCGCTGGGTGCGGATGAGTTTTGCCTCGTCTGACGAGGCCCTTGAGGAAGCTCTGGTCCGGATCGCCGCGATGACTGGCGCGGCTGTATAGGCTGGCTTCTGACCGGTCGTTCAAACGGCTCTGAGGTGCCGCAATAGCCCCGTGCACGAGCGCCTGATCATTTTGTAGGCGTTCTCGAAGCCGCTGGCGCCGCCGTAGTAGGGGTCGGGCACTTCGTCACTGTCGCGACCGGCTTCGTAGGTACGTAGCAGCTCGATGGTGGCATCAGAGTCATACTCACGCCCGAGTGCCTGAAGAATCGCCAGATTATCCCGATCCATGGCGATGATGTAATCGAAGCGTTCGAAGTCTTCAGGTGTGACTTGTCGGGCCCTCGAATCAAGAGCGACCCCGTGCTTGTCTGCAACCAAGATGGAGCGCGCGTCGGGTCGCTCTCCGATGTGCCAGGCTCCGGTTCCGGCGGACTCGACCTCGAATTGATCGGCCAACCCCGCGGCCTCCGCCAAGTGAAGAAACACCCCTTCTGAGAGTGGCGATCTGCAGATGTTACCGAGGCACACGAAGAGGATCGAAGCGCGGGCGTCAGGAATCGCGTCCATCTTGCTCTCGAGTCAGGATGAGGGCCGAGTAGGGGAGTGCGCGGGAGCGCTGGCCGGCTGCTGCGAGTGCGGTCGCCCACAGGCGGACGACCGCCAAGTTGCGTTCCGCCTACACCCTTGGCAAGGAAGCCCGTTAGCTTTATTGCTACCGTTCGTGCCCGCGGTCGTTCACTTTCCTCTCCTTCGGCGCACACCCGCACATTGAGATATCTGAGTGGAAGTCACTCGCTTTAAACAACTGAACCTTTCGGATGATCGTTTAGCCGCGATCGAAGCCCTCGGGTGGATCCTTCCGACTCCGATTCAGGCCCAGGCGATCCCTGCCGGGCTGGCCGGCACAGACGTCGTCGGAATCGCTCAGACCGGAACCGGAAAGACAGGTGCCTTCATGATCCCGGCGCTGGAGCGGATCGTCGCTGGGGCCGGACTCCAAGTTCTGGCTTTGTGCCCGACACGTGAGTTGGCTCAGCAGGTCGCGGACGACGCGGTAGCGCTGTCCAGGGGCACGAGCATTCGGGCCGAAGCGATTTTTGGAGGCGTCCCCTATCCGCCGCAGATCAAGGCGCTCGAAGAGGGATTCGAGATTATTGTCGCGACGCCGGGCCGCTTCATCGATCACATGCAGTCGAAACGCGTCGACCTGAGCAATGTTCGGTACCTCGTCCTCGATGAAGCGGATCGCATGCTCGACATGGGATTTCGGCCGCAGATCGAAGATGTACTGCGCGGCATGCCCAGAAAGCGTCAGACGATGCTGTTCAGCGCTACGATGCCGAATGGCGTACACGATCTCGCGCTGCGCCTGACGAAAGATGCCGTGTGGATTGAGGCGACGCCTCCCGGTACGACCGCAGACGGTATCGAGGAAATTTTCTATTCAGTCAAGCCAGAGAAGAAGCCGGACCTTCTCCTAGAGCTGATCGTGAAGCCCGGGTGGGATCACGTCTTGATCTTCACGCGCACGAAGGCGGGTGCGGACGTTCTGGAGACGCACTTGCAGCGGGACGGCATCGCGGTGGCTGTGATGCACTCCAACAAGCAGATGAAGCAGCGGACTGCCGCGCTTGATCGGTTTGCGACCGGGAAGGTAAAAGTCCTGGTGGCCACGGACGTGGCCCAGAGAGGGTTGGATGTTGAGGGGATCACTCACGTGGTCAACTACGACGTTCCGCTCGACCCAGAGGACTATGTTCACCGGATTGGTCGTACGGGTCGAGCAGGCGCGACCGGAACCGCGGTCACCTTCGTCACGGCGTCCGACCTCGGTGCGGTGAAGGGTCTTGAGCACCGCTTGGGGAGACCTGTGTCGAAGATCCACCTGCCCGAGTACGACTACGATGGGACGCCGCAGACAGAGTCGCGTGCTACGGCCAGACGTGGCCTCAAGTCGCGCGCACCCCAGGGCCTGGGTTCTAAGTCAGGCGCGTCCTTGACGCCTGAGGAACTCGCCGAGTTGCTGAACCCCGGAAGCTGATCTTACACGACCGGTCGACTACCGACGGGTCAGGACTGTACAATCGACGGAGGCGCTGATGATTTTCCGCCGTTACGGAACGTCGTATCAAAGTGTTGAACTGAACTTCGACTCCAAGGCGTTGAACGAGGTGGGCTTCCGCCGCGATCACAAGCAGAAGATCACCGCTGAAGACTTCGACTCGGGCTATCAGCACGTCGTGACCACAGAGATGGTCGCACACGCTGAGGGTGACGTTCAGGACCACACGGAGCAGGTGCTTCTCGACAGGCTCCGGGAGCAGGTCGAGGCGGCCCTCTCCGCGCTCGAGGCGGGCTCCATTCTCGTGATTGAGAACGAGACGGGTCACGACTATCCCAAGACTCGTCAAAAAACGACCAACGTGATCGTACAGGGCGAGAACCGCCTCCACTTCGAGTACACGGTCGCGCCTGCACTCCGCGCCGCGGTGTATCGCCCGGGAGGGTGATCCCCGCGTGTCCGACATCAGAGCCATTCGCGAGGCAGCTGAGCGAATCCGAGATGGCATCGTCAGCACCCCATGCACGGGCACGCGTGCCTTTGAGCATCTGGCTCCGGGCAAACACTATCTGAAGTTTGAAAACCTGCAGCACACCGGTTCGTTCAAGGACCGTGGATCACTCAACCGCCTTCTCCAACTCACGGACGAGGAACGGGCCCGTGGCGTCGTGACGGCGAGTGCCGGAAACCACGGCCAAGCGCTGGCTTATCACGGAGGCCGCCTCGGGATATCAGTAACTGTCGTCATGCCAGTTACCGCGCCGTTGATTAAGGTCTCTAACACGCGCGGTTATGGCGCGCGTGTCATTCAGTCAGGTACGATCCTGGATGACGCTGCGGTTGAAGCGCACCGACTCGTCGAGGAAGAATCGCTGGTCCTCGTGCCGGCCTTCGACGACGTGGATGTGATCGCAGGACAGGGGACCATGGGACTGGAGATCCTGGAGCAAGTACCTGACGTCACTCTGATCATCGTGCCTGTCGGGGGTGGTGGGATGATCTCCGGAATCGCCCAGGCGATTAAGGCAAGCAAGCCGGGTGTGCGCATCGTGGGCGTGGAGGCCGACGCGGCGGCGTCCGCAAAGGCGTCGCGCGATGCTGGCCAGATCGTGAAGATCGCGCACTCGGACACGCTCGCGGATGGTATTGCGACCAAGCGGGTCGGCGATCTGACCTTCCCGTTGATAGAGCGCTACGTCGACGACCTCGTCACCGTTAGTGAGGAAGAGATCGCCGCGGCGATTCTGCTTCTCCTGGAGCGTAAGAAAACCGTCGTCGAGGGCGCCGGCGCTGTACCGCTCGCGGCGATTATGACGGGACGGATCCCGGTCTTCGAGACCGACCGAGCGGTATTGCTTCTTTCTGGCGGCAACATCGACATCAACATGATCTCACGCATCATCGATCGCGGCCTGGTATTTGATGGCAGGCTGACTCGACTGTCGGTGACAGTGCGCGACCGGCCAGGCTCCCTGGCAGGTTTGGCGCGGGCCCTCGCGGACATGGGCGCAAACGTCCTTGAGACGATCCATCGTAGATCGTTTGCCGACATTTCCGTCGGCGACGTAGGGATTGTGATTCAGGTGGAGACTCGGGGGCGAGAGCATGTCGCGGATATCGTGCGCGGCCTTGAGGAGTTGGGGCACGTCGTAGAAGAGCGTCACTAGTCAGCTGCTCATCCGGGTCGCTGTACGTTGCGCGCTTTCCGCGAAACCAGATCTCTTAGTCCGTGCCGTAGGGGAAAACCCCTACACGCTTGCTCCATGAAATCCTGACGGTGCACCCGCAGCGTGATTGGTATCCTTGTTCAGCGAATTTGTGGGCCGTTGTTCTGACGGGATCGTGAGGTCCAGCAGCCTCTACCCGCCCTTGTCGGGATCGGCCCTAGGTTCGCCGGAGGTTCGGGGCAGGAGTCTTCGGTGAACCGAATCGGTCAGGGATGCCTGTTGGCGGGAGGGTCGCAGGTGTCGCTGCCTGGGCCCAGTGGAGCGGGAGCTTCGCTGGGCCTTTTGTATTTCAGGAGTGGAACCTCGAAGCCGCTCACCGATTCTGCGGACGAAGGCCTCCAGGATGAAGCGCGCGCGTTCGTTACCTGCGGATGCCCACTGCCCGTCCGTCGAGCCCCCAGGTCGGATCCACGTCGATTCCCAGGTGGGTCAAAGCCGTCACCGCGATGTCGACAATGAATGTAGAGTCTGTGAGTGAGCCCGGCGTAATGCTGGGCCCGTGTGCGAGGAAGAAGATGGTTCGTTCCTCTGCCGTGTCGCCACCGTGGTCACCGTCCAGGGTTCTGCCGTGGTCTGTGCTGGACAAGATTAGCCAGTCCTCGGCCTGGTAGCTGGCGCGGGCCCTTACTGCTGCCACGAGTCGGCCGATTGCCCTGTCTGCTTCCTCGATCGCCGCCCGATATTCGTCACCGATCGATTCGAAATGGTGACTGGTCTCGTCAGGATTACCCAGATAGACAAAAAGTGCGTCCGGGTTTCCAGTCGAAATTTCCACGACCGCCATCGTCACAGATAGCGAGTCTGCCTCCGGCCATCCGAGTTCGTAGCCGTCGAGGACGACCTTGGTGTCGATGAGGTCACTGATCGTATGGCGTTGGTCGTCGGAGCGAACGAGCGGCACCCAGTCGACCACTGCGTAAGTTCTCAACTCCGGCCGGGCCTGCTCGATGCGGGTGAGGAAGTCCGGGTACTCCTCGAAGTGGTCGTTGTCGAAGTTGTTGTCCGTTACGCCGTGTTTGTCCGGCCAGGCTCCATTCAACATGGACGACCAGCCGGGCCCGCTCACCGAGGGGTATCCGGTGCGAGCCTGGTCGGTGAATGCTCCGGTAGCGATGAGGGCATCTAGGTTTGGCGTGGCGACTTCGGCCAGGACGTCCGGGCGCACCCCGTCCAGTCCAATGAGAAGCACCTTGGGCACACGGGAGGCTTCGGGCGGGGCATCCGCCGAGTTCGGATCGCACGCGCCCATACTCATGAGCAAGACGAGCACGGCAAGGCGTCGCGCATCAAGAACCGGTCCGCAGGTCGACAACGTGGGTCTCCGTTATGATTTGTGTGTGTGCTGGCGGTTGCGCGATGTGTGGGTGAGCCCCCCACATTCCTGCACCACAAGGCTGTTTAAGAAGTACAGTGGCCCGCCTCCCGTGCATAGTCACGGGTCCCCGGGTGCACCATTCTACCACGTGCCCACAGGAGCCAATAATGTCAGTACGACACGCCGAGGCTGTGCCGGCCCAAGAGGTGAAGGCCGGCACTCATACCCAGATGCAGGTCCTGATCGGGGCGGACCAGGGGCCCAACTTTGCCATGCGTCGGTTCATTATGCAGCCGGGCGGCGGAATGCCGTTGCACACGAACACCGTCGAGCACGAGCAGTACGTGCTGCGTGGCAGTGCGCGCGTGCAGATCGGGGACGACGTGCATCAGGTGAAGACAGGCGACGTCGTGTACATACCGGCCGGTGTGCCTCATACATACGAGGCCAATCAGGGGGACGAGCCCTTCGAATTCCTCTGTGTCGTCCCCAACGGACCCGACACGATCCAGCTCGTCGACCAGGGGTGCTGAGACCTTGGACGTCCATTCAGTCTTCAAGGGCTAACGCACAGGTGTTCGATGCGCTCACACGCGGTGTAAGTGATGAGCAGGCGAGATGGAAGCCGTCCCTGCAGGAGTGATCGATTCTGGAGGTCGTAAATCACCTCGCAGACGAAGAAGTAGAAGACTTCCGGTTACGAATCGATCTTACGCTTCACCGACCGGGCGAGGCGTGGCCGTCGATTGAGCCGCAGGTGTGGGCAGTTGAGCGGAGGTACAACCGACGGGAACTTGGTAAGTCCATGGAGCGCTTTCTCACGCGTCGGGAAAGGTCTCTGACTTGGCTGGACTCGCTTGAGCGACCGATGTGGACCAACCGTTACGAACATCCGCAGCTGGGCGCCATCAACGCGGGCGACCTGATGGTTTCATGGCTCGCTCACGACTTCATTCACATTCGACAACTCAACCGATTGCACCGGCATTACCTGGTCACCGACTTGTTTTCAGAGTCCTCTGCAGACTACGCGGGGCCCTGGTGACGGGGTGAGAGGTCACTCGCTCTGGCGGCTACGCGAACCCCAGTCCGCCCCCCGCCGCCTCCGCCCCACGTAAGGCCCGGTCTGCAGCCTCGAGGAGTGCCGCTGACTCTTTCATCTCCGGCTGAAACGATGCGAGTCCGATGCTCAGCGGGGCGGGGCTGATGGGTCCTAGGGCGCTCTCGATCCTGTCCGCCGCAATTCGAGCCCCCTGAAGATTCGATCCTAAGAGTAGTACCACGAAGCGGCCGTGCCCCAGGTGACCCACTAGATCTGCAGTGCGGATACAGTCAAGAAACTTCTCCCCGATCTCGCGTAGCAGATTAGGGTTTTCCGTCTCCAATTCAGAAGAACCCACGGAAACCAACAGAGTGGTGAGCGCTATTCCGCGATCGCCTGCCCCGAACAGGTAACTGTACACGAGCTCGAAATGGAGTCGATTTGCTAGGCCCGTGTGCTGGTCGGTAAGGCCGGGTGACCAATCGTGTGCTCTCTGCCCAGCATCGTCTTGTTCCCATCTCAAGTCTTCGATGTTCGTACAAATCCTAAGGCCGCATTCAGCTTCTCGGTAGGGCGAGAGCGACAAGCTCTGCCGGTTCGCCACCACCACCGACGGAGATGACGACGTACTGCCGCCCTTCATGCATGTACGTCATAGGGAGTCCCACCTGCGCATTTGGCAACGGGATCGCCGCGATGATCTCGCCCGTCCTTTTGTCATGGGCTCTGAAGATGGGGTCTCCAGACATGCCCTCGCCTGCGAACAGGAGCGTCTTGGTCGCGAGGATGCCCGCCCTGGACGCTTTTCCCGTTCGTGGGATGTCGGCTGGATCGAGTCCGAGGCGGGTGGCGACATTCGGTGGCGTGTCCCCGTTCGCGATCATCCAACTGTGGTCACCCGTGGTGAGGTCAATCGCGGTGATGCGGCCCCACGGCGGCTTTACAATCGGGACGCCCGGCGCGACTTGAGCCCGCCCGCCGCCAAGGATGTATCGCATGTCGGATCGGTCGCCCCCCTCCACCATCGCGAGCACCATGGTGTTGGTCTGGGAGCCGATGTAGAGCATGCCCGTCTCGGGGTCCAGCGCGCCTCCCTCCCAGTTGGCTCCGCCAGTGGAATAGGGGAGACTGAGTGTACCCTTTGTGCCATCCGCTGCTGCGGCCAGTGATGGGGGCGTATAAAGAGGACCCATACGGTAGTCGGCCGCGACAGCAGCAGCGCGAGCTCGGATCTTTGGCGTGAAGTCCAGCAGGTCGTCTTCGCTGAAGCCCTGGCGGTCGAACGGCGCCGGCTTCGTCGGGAAGGGCTGTGTTGGCGCGGCCCGCTCACCAGGGACGTCACTGGCTGGGACGGCCCGCTCTTCAATCGGCCAGATCGGATCACCGGTGATCCGATCGAACACGAACACGAATCCCTGCTTCGTGATCTGAGCGACGATCTTCGTCGGGCGCCCATCGATCGTGAGGTCGGCCAGGATCGGAGCCGTCGGGTTATCCCAGTCCCAGATGTCGTGGTGGATGGTCTGGAAGTGCCAGATGACTTCTCCCGTCCGGCCGTCCAGACACACAAGGCTGGTGGAGAAGAGATTGTTGCCCGGGCGGTGGCCGCCGTAGTAGTCGCCGGTGGCGGCCTCTGTGGGCAGGTATACGTATCCGGTCTCGGCGTCGGAGGAGATGGGAGCCCAGACCGCTGCATTGCCGGTGTAGGTCCAGGAATCTTCTTCCCAGCTTTCGTTTCCGGGCTCGCCGGCCTCGGGAATGGTCTTGAAGGTCCACGCGAGCTCACCCGTCTCAGCGTCGAATCCACGCACATCGCCGGGGGTGTTGGTCATGGACGGCGGGCGCAGTCCGACATGATGTGCTGACCCAACCACCACCATGTTTCCGACAACAGTGGGGGGCGAACTCGCGCCGATGGTGCCGACCAAGCTGACGCCATCCCTGGCGCGGTGTCCCTTCATGAGGTCCACCACACCTGCGTCGCCAAAACCATCTACGGGCCGCCCCGTCAGCGCGTCGAGTGCCGCCAAGTGGTATCCAGGTGTGACCACCAGGATGCGGCCTCGTCCGGCTTCGTCCTCCCAATAAGCGACCCCGCGGCCGGGGTTCGCACGCGGTGCCGTCCGGAGCCGTTCCCCTTCATCCATCGCCCAGGTCCACAGCGTCTCGCCCGTACCGGCGTCGATGGCGACCACGGCCCTGCGGACTCCGGCTGTGGCATAGAGGACGCCGTTCACCATCAGCGGAGTCGTCGAACTGCTGATGTTGGGATTGTATCCGAAGTTCCGCGCGTTCCACCGCCATGCGACCTTAAGCTGAGCCACGTTCGTCGCGTCGATTTGATCGAGTGCAGCATATCGCGTGTGCCCTGCGTCGCCGCCGTAGCCCCTCCACTCTCCACCCTGCGCGCCAGCCTGGGCCGAGGCTCCGGTCACACACGCCAGTGTCGCCGCGGCCACCCCGAGGAAGCGAGCGCAGCGCACGAGAGATCCGCGCGAGTACGCACGGTGCTCATCGCGTAGAAGGTTCAGGTGCATCGGGAGGCAAAGTTCTGTCGAGTCGGTTGGCATACCAAGTGGTGTTGAAGGAGATTCAACCGGCAACGTATCTACTAGAGTCGGCGCCGGCAGGGGTTGACGTGGCGTTGCAAGCCCGCGCCAGCGCGGGTAGGCTTGGGTTTGTCACTCCGCGAGACCTCCAGTTGCCCGAGAGACCGGCCATGATCCCCACCCAGATTACCGGAGAGCCAGGACGACGCTGGCCTGTGATGATGGGGGCCGTACTTCTTCTTGTGGTCCTGCTGGGCCCGCGTGCCAGCCTTACGGAGCGCTGGATCGAGCCCGACCTGGGTGGGGACGTCGAGGGATACCTCGCGCTCAATGAAGCGACCGTCCCCGGCCTGCGCCCCGGAGATGAGAAGTCGATCGTGTGGGCGAACCCGGACACATACGAGCGAACCCCGATCTCGGTCGTCTATCTTCACGGCTTCTCTGCAGACCGCCACGAGGTGGACCCGCTACCCAAGCTGGTCGCCGAGGCACTCGGGGCGAACATCTACTACGCCCGTTTGGCTGGTCACGGTCGAGACGGTTCCGCTATGGGAGAGGCCACGGCAGAGGCGTGGTTGGACGATGCGGCGGAGGCGATGGCGGTCGGCCGCGCGATCGGTGATCGCGTTGTGCTCGTGGGCACGTCGACTGGAGGTACGCTGGCCGTGTGGACCGCTTCTCGTCCTGAGGCGCGTGACGAAGTAGCCGCGCTCGTGGTGTTGTCTCCGAACTTCGGGCCCCGCGCCGCCGCCGCTCAGGTGCTCCTGTGGCCATGGGGCGGCCTAATCGCTCGCGCTGTGGTGGGACCGGAGCGGTGCTTCGAACCGGCCAACGAAGTACAGGCGCGGCACTGGACCACCTGCTACCCGACGCGCGTGCTTCTGCCCATGATGGCGCTTGTTGAGCGGGCGAGGACCCTGGACTTTTCGGAGGTCACAGCACCGTTGCTTATGATGTATTCCGACGAAGATCTGGTGGTGGACTCAGATGTGACGGTCGCAACCTTCGGGCACTTCGGCAGCGTCCCCAAGACGCTCCTTTCTGTGGACGCATCTCCCGGGGCCGCTTTCCACGTTTTGGCTGGCGACATTCTGTCACCGGAGACGACCGACACGGTGGCCGACGTCGTCATCACTTTTCTTGCCCAGGCCCTTGGTGGGGTTGGGTGAGCGAGCGGGTGCTCGCCGACGGGTCTGAGCCCCGGTCACCGAAGGAACTGCTCGACTTTCTTCATGACCGGGGTCTCGTCAGCCGCACGCATGAGCACCCCCCGGTATTCACGGTCGAGGAGGCCAAGGCGTTGCGGGGGTCACTGGAGGGGGCGCACAGCAAGAATCTCTTCGTCAGGGACCCGAAGGGCGTGATGTGGCTCGTCGTGGCCCTAGAGGACCGTCCCGTCGATCTACGCGCACTCGCGGAGCAACTAGGCCATAAACGTTTTTCGTTCGGCAGCGAAGATCGGCTGATGCGTTATCTCGGCGTGATTGCCGGTGCGGTTACGCCGTTCGCCGTGATCAACGATGTCACCGGGGCCGTGCGCGTCGCCCTCGACGAAGGTCTCCGGCACCACTCTCTATGGAATTTCCACCCCCTGGATAACGGGATGACGACCGCGATCGCCCCCTCCGACATGATCCGCTTTCTTGAAGCCGTGGATCACCCGCCCCGTTGGGTGGACATGAGGGCGTCCTCAGGTTGAGACACAGGAGCGCATCCGAGCGGGGAATAGCCAGTGGCTGCTAGCGTGTAGGGTGGCGGTGGCACAGCGTTCACCCCTTTACCGTCGGGCCGACTTTGGAGAACCCCGTCGAGGTGCGATGGACATTGGAGCGGGTATGTCCGGCGTCTCTTCGTGACGCTGGCCTCGGCGGAACTGTCTCCCTTATGGTGCACATTGACGCGGAGGGGGCGAGCCTAGGCCGGCGTCCCCGGCAGCTTATCGAACCATGGCCGAGCAACCTCTAGCTGGCTCGCGAGCCTGAAGAGGGCCGCCTCTTGGCCGAATTTTGCCCCGAAGTGCACGCCGATAGGGAGGCCGTCTCCGTTCCAGTGGAGGGGAACGGACATCGCCGGTTGTCCGGTGATGTTCTGGATCGGTGTCCAGGGAATGAAGGCGAACGCGTCTGCGGCCGCTTGGTCCAAGAGCCCTAGGGACTTGATGAGTTGCCCTGAACCCAACGCGCCGAGCACACGTAGCTGAAGGGTCTCGGCTGGCGACGGCGCCAATGACCCGATGACGGCTGGTGGGGTCGCCAGCGTCGGAGTGAGGACCATGTCAAAGTCTTCGAAGAACGTGCCGACGGTGCGGCCGGCGCGCTCTAGCACTCGGAGCGCTTGGGCGAAGTCTTGCCCGGATAGGGCACGCGAGAGCAGTCCGAGCGCCCAGGTTACCGGCTCGAGCTCGTGTCGCCGTGGTCTACGGCCCAATGCCTTCTCGGCGTCCTTTAGGTCTGCTCCCAATTCGGCCGATACCATCAACATGAAGGCACGGGAAAACTCGTCGCCGTTCACGGACGGGGCATCTTCGACCAGGTCGTGGCCGAGGTCTCGCAGGAGCGTCACGGCATCGTGAACCGCCTCTACGCAGTCCGGGTGCACCGAACGCCCGAGGGCAGGATCGACGCTCCACGCGATACGAAGGCGTCCAGGGTTTGCTCCGATTTCTTCCATGAAGGGTCGGGCCGGAGGCTCGATTTCGTAGGGGGCGCCCGCGTCGGGCCCATGCGTGGCATCGAGCATGCGTGCGCTGTCGCGTACCGAGCGGGTCAGGACGTGCTCGACGACTGCGCCTCGCCAGAGTTGGCCAAAATCCGGCCCGGTTGGGGTGCGGCCTCGTGTGGGCTTCAGGCCGAACAGCCCGCAACACGAGGCTGGAATCCGAATCGACCCGCCGCCGTCGCCGCCCCCCGCCATCGGGACGATTCCCGCTGCAATCGCGGCGGCGGATCCGCCACTCGACCCACCGGGCGTGCGGGTCGTGTCCCACGGGTTGAGGCACGGGCCCCACAGTTCTGACTCGGTGAAGGGAGTCAGGCCCCACTCTGGCGTGTTGGTCTTGCCGGTGACAGAGACACCTGTGCGTCGCACGCGTCTGACGAGTTCACTGTCATGGTCAGGGATGTAGTCCATTAGCAGACGACTTCCCCCCGCAGTAGGGTGCCCGGCGTATGCGGACAACAGGTCCTTTGCGAGAAACGGGACACCACAGAATGCTCCGTCCTTGCTGCCGCTTGCAGCAGTGGCCCGAGCGTCGTCTTCCATGAGACGGACGACGGCATTCAGGCGAGGGTTCACCGCTTCGATTCGCGCGAGGGCCAGTTCCAAGAGCTCGGTCGCCGTCACCTCGCCGTCACGCACGAGTGCGGCCAGTGCAGTCGCGTCGTGTCGGACGTACTCGTCGTGGGTCACGCTCGTTCACCCGAGCATGAATACGGTGCGGCACCGAGGGTGGTGATGCGCTTGGTCGACAAGGCGCGAAGAGGAGTAATCGCAGCGTGATGGGGACGGCGAGCAACGCGGCAGGCCGAGGTGCAGCACCGCTCGAATGCCATCGTATTTATGTTCGGGTTCACTAGCCACCTACCGTCCGTTCGAGGTCTGCGAGCATTTGCCTGGAGCCGGCATGTCCAGGTCGGAACTCAACGGCCCGCCTAGCGAACGGCAAGGCATCTGCGGGTCGATTCAACAGGATATAGGTCCTGGCCAACTCGAAGAAAGCCAGGCCGAGGCCTGGGTCCGCAGCGACGGCCTGTGCATAGGCGTCCGCCGCCTCGGGCAGTCGATCGGCCTGCCGATGGAGGTTGCCGAGGTTGAAGAAAGCCAAGGCCTCGTGTGGATTGAGCTTGAGTGACTCTTCATAGGCTTGCCGGGCCCCCCCTGGGTCGCCCAGCCCGGCCAGCGCGATGCCCAGGTTGACCCAGGTCAGGGGCTGTTCGGGTTCAGCCGCCAGGCTGAGACGGAACGCAACCACGGCCTCTTCGTACGTTCCGTCCCGGCTGTGCATCTGACCGATGGCCCGCAAAATGGCTGGGTCTCCGGGCCGGAGCTCGAGAGCCTTTTTATAGCCCAGCTTCGCCACGGGTGTCTCCCCTGCGTCGCGCGCACGATCGGCGAGGAATCCGAGCGCCAGGATCCACCGCCCTCGAAGAGCCTCGTCTTCTTGGGTCTGCTCGAGCGCGGCCACGAGTTCGCGGCGCACCGAGGGCTCGTTTCCGCTCGTGAAGTGCAGGGCTGCCAGCGCGAGCGCCCGAATGTCGAGATCCTCGTTCGCAGCCATCGCGCTGAGCTGCGTACGCACCTGCACCGGCAAGTTGGCGTCGTCGGGTCGGAGGTATCCGGATACCAGGCGACTCAAGCCCTGGAATTGTACGAGCGGGTCGTGCTCCTCTGGATGGAGTAGGAGCGCGGCGGCCTCCGTGACGTTCTTCGCCCGCAATTCGCCTACAAGCCCTTCTACGCCTGGCCGGTGCGGTTTCGGATCACCCCATCGCGCGCGGACCTCGCTTTGGAGTTGGAGTGGAGACCGATCTGCATGGCAGCGCGAGCAGGCGTCAACCAGGCCGAGGTCCGTATCGAACACAGGGCGGGGCATCGCGATCGTATGGTCTGAACGCGCAAATGGGACGTCCGAGCCGACCTCTGGGTGCTGGAGATAGGGCATGTGGCAGGTGACGCATGTACTGGCTTCCGTGCCCGCATCGTGGAACGTGTGCGCCTCGACGTCCACCGCCTTGCTGGCATGACAGGACGTACACTGGCCGTCGTCGAACGGGCTCGACAGCGGCTTGCGGTTGATATCCCAATACCCTTGAGCGTGAGGCTCGTGGCAGCTCACGCAGTCCATTGGACCCTCTAGATAGCAGGCGCTCGCCATGTGGTTCGCCTGATAGGCGAAGCTCCGTATACGCCCGTCTGCGAAATAGGGCTGGTCTCCCAATACGGGGAACTTGAGCGCGTAGTATGACTCGAGGGGATCTCCCGGCAGGTAGCCCTCCTTGAGTACGTCTTTGAGCGCGTGGCACTGGAAACACACAGCAAGCGACTCGTCCTTGTCCAGGTAGGCGAGGCTGGGCATGCCGATGTCGCCGTCGGCGGGGAACGTCCCGCCCTGCGCCAACGCAACGTGTTCTCGGCCGGGTCCATGGCACGACTCGCAGTTCACCTGGAGTGTCGTGTAGCTCGTAGCGTATCCCACGCCGGCCTCGAAGTCGGTCGCTATTTGGCTGCCGTGACATTCCTGACAATTCGCAAATCGTGCGACCGTCCCAATAGGCCGGATTGGGGGCCAGTCACCGCAATCGCGGAGCAACATGCCCGAGGTGATCGGCACCCAGCCCTCGTTGGTTCGAGACCCGGTGTTGCAAAACCAGGCGGCGGCCCCGCGCGACCAGTCCCAAGGAAGAAAGCGCTCTGTACCGTCGGGCAGGCGAGTGAGGAATCCCTGCGTGCCCCCCCCGATCATATGCCCGCCGCCGATCACTCCGTCGACGCGGTACGTAGCCTCGGGATGCCCGGCTTGCTGCACCACGAACTCGTAGCTGCCTCCGCGAATCCTTGGGGTGACCGTCGCGTCTTCGAATCGGATGGGGCTACCGGTGAAGGGCGCGATCACCACGTCGGGTCCAGGTGAGCCGCCAGCCTTTCCGTGCGTGGATTCGCTCCAGTCGCGGTACTGGGCTGTGTGGCAACCGGCGCAGGCCTCTGCGCCGACAAAGTCTGCAGCGGTGACGGTGGACACGGTCGGGGGGGGAGCGCCCGGGAAGGCTAGGCGTTCCTCGGCGGTACCCGAAGGATCTCCTCCGCACGCGGCCAGGAGGAGCGCGGGGCCCAGGAGTCGGGCGTTGCCTCTCGACAATTTCATCGCCCTAGTCCGCGGGACCAACTCGGTCCTTCGCATGCGCACAAGGTGCGAATGTGTCGGATGAGTGCTCTGATTTGTTGCGGCTCTAACATTGTGCCGAACGCTGGCATCCGAGGACTACGGTCAAGTACGAAGCCCCCGGCTGAGATCGCATCGTAGAGTGTGTCGTCCGCGCGTTGCGCCATCAGCGTTGCGTCAGAGTGAGCCGTGGGTGCCACCGGCAAGTTCGGAGCGTTCCAGCCGTCGCCGGAGCCGCGCTCGCCGTGGCACGCCGCACAGTTGCGAGCGTACAGGGCGGCGCCGTCGAGCCGGTCTCGGTCCTGGAGGGCCGGAGGGGCCTGAGTTGGCGCACTCGGCGGGGACGGCGCGGATCCGGCTGAGAGTATGTAGGCGGCGAGCCGGCGGGCTTCCCGGTCGGGCATGGGTTGGGTCGGCATCAGAGTGCCGGGAATCACCGCCGAAGGATCCTGGATCATTCGCACGACGTAGGCCATGTCTGCGCGCGCGCTTAATCCGTCTAGCGCTGGCCCGATCGTGCCACCCTCGGTCCCCAATCGATGGCAGCCCAGGCATGACAACCGATCTCGCAACAGTCGACCCGTCCGCACAGTCTCGAACGTGCTCAGTTCGGGCGCAGGGGTGGCTTGGGCGGCGAGGTTTGCCGAGCCAACGGATAGGCCCACGGCCAAGGAGAGAAGTGCACGCATGTCGCGAACCCTCTGCCGAGGGATACGGGGTGTCAAGTCGCGCTCAGGCGCTCGGGACGTCTCTGCCAAGGGCGAGCGAGCGTCGCACCCCACGCAGCAGGTCCTCATCGACCACGGCTTGGGCAGGCAGATGACGCCGTGTATGGGTTCTTGGTCCCCTGATGCGTGGGGCCGTTGTCAAAGCCGCGTGTGATGTGGCGGCCGTGTGAACGACGTTGTTCGCGCCCGGCGCGGCAGCGTCGCAAGGCCGGCTCAAAGGAGGGCTGACTACTCCATGCGGAGCACTCGGATTGGATCCGTTCTTCCGGCCCGGCGCGCGGGCATGAAGGATGCCAATGCGGCGACCGAGGCGAAGAGCACCAGGACACTCCAGAGCGTGATCGGATCGAACGGGCTGACCTCAAAAAGCACGGCCGTCAGCAGTTGGCCGAGAAGCAGGGAGGCGACGAGCCCAACTCCGAGGCCCACGCTCGCGAGTTTCAGCCCATCGCCCACCACGATTTTTCGGATCTCTCCCACAGTGGCTCCGAGGGCGATGCGCACACCGAGCTCTTTTTCACGTTGGGAAACCGAGTACGAGATGATCCCGTAGATGCCCAGCGTCGCGAGTAGAAGCGCGCCCGCTCCGAAGACGATGAGAAAGCCAGAGCCGATGCTCCATTGGAGTTCGTTCTCGTCGACGACCTGAGCGATGGGCCGAGGGGAGAGGGGCAAATTGGGGTCCAGCCGCATGAGCGCTTCTCTCGCGGGGCCGACCAATGTTGCCGGATCGCCATCCGTGCGGGCCAGCAGAAAGTGGCGGCGGAAGGTCTCCTGCAGGGCCGGTCGGTACATCTGGGCGCGGTCTTTGTCGCCGTCCAGCGCTTCGTGCATCACACCGCCGCCGACACCGACGATGGTTGCCGTGGTGGGGTTTGCGGGATCCCCGACCAGGACGGTGCGTCCGACGGCGCTGCCGTCGGGCCAATAACGGTCTGCGAGCGCGCGATTCACGATCGCTATGGGCGCTGCGTCCGAGTTGTCCGACCCGTCGAAGTCCCGTCCCGCCAACACGGGAATCCCCATAGTCTCGAAGTAGCCTGGGTAGGGCCTGTTCGCGATCGCGGTTGGCCACTCCTCGCCAGGTATACCCGATTGCTCGGGCGGAGCGAACTGCCAGATTGACGACTCGTGATTCAGGGGGATGAACATGGCCGGGCTCGCAGCCGTCACCCCTGGGATCGCCTGCAACTCATCGACGGCACGCTCCACGTATTGGCGTAGCTCCGCGCCGACGTAGTCGGCCTCTGGAGGACGCACGCTCACGGTCAGGACCTGACCCGAGTCGAAGCCCACATCCAGACCCTGCACGGACGCGAAGCTCCGGAGCATCAGCCCAGCCCCCGTAGTGAGCACCACGGCCAGAGCCACCTGGACAACAACCAAAGCCTTACGAGCACGTGAGGTGGATAGGCCGCCGGAACCCTTGGAGCCTTCCTTGAGCCCGAGGGTGAGGTCCCTTCTGGTTGCCGACAGGGCGGGGGCGAGGCCGAACGCGAGCGGTGTTACCAAGGTGAGGACCAAGGAGAATGCGAGGACCGTACGGTCTACCGATATCTCACCAATTCGATAGAGATCCTCCGGAATCATGGGGCCAATGAAGCCTGCGATTCCGTAGGCGAGTGCGACGCCCAAGGTCCCACCCATTATGGCGAGAAGGAGGCTCTCGGTGAGCAGTTGCCGAATCACGCGGGACCTCTGGGCACCAAGTGCGGTGCGTACGGCGATTTCCCGTGTGCGTCCTCCTGCGCGAGCGAACGTGAGGCTTGCCACGTTGACGCATGCGATCATGATGACGAATACAACCGCGCCAAGAAGGACGGTAAAGCTGACCTTCAGGATGTCCCACACGAAGTTCAGCGCTTGGCGCATTGGGAGCACGGTGACTCCGGCCCACTTGCCGTCGGCGTCCGGGTATTCGGCCGAGAGTGCTTGTTGGACGCTGGTCAGGTCCTGATCCACTTGGTCCCGGGTCCAGCCATCGTTCATTCGTCCCACGAGGAGATATGGGGCGCTGCGGCGATCGGCCGTGGCGAGATCCTCAGCAATGGGCACCCAGAGTTTGATGCCACCAAACGGAAAGTTGAAGTCGGGAGGCATGACGCCGATCACGTAATGCTGTACGCCGTCGATCGTGATCTGCCGGTCCAGGACGTTCGGGTCTCCGGCGTAGCGACGTTGCCAGAAACGGTGGCCGATCACGGCGACGCGTTCGCCCGCCGGTCCCCCTTCTCCCATAGTGAACGTGCGCCCTAGCAGGGCATCCGCCCCCAGGATGTCGAACATGGTTTCCGAGAGGCGAGCCGCGTTGACGCTTTCGGGCCCTTCGGGCCCTGTGACGTTCACGCCCGTGTATGTGTAGGCTCCGAGGTCCTGGAAAGCCCGAGAACGCGCCTTCCAATCTTCATAGATCGGCAGTGGGAACCGATACATGTGCCACCCGGTCACCGGATCGACTTGGGTCACATGCACGAGTTCATCCGGCTGATCGTACGGCAGCGGCCGGAAAAAATAGGGGTTCATGACGCTGAAAATCGTGGTGTTCGCCGCGATCCCGAACGCGAGGGTCAGAACGACCAGGCCGACGTATCCGGGGGCCTTCCGAAGCGTTCGTACCGCTTACCGTAGGTCCTGCCAAAGCTCATCGAAGGACATTGCTCTCCTCTCCACCGCTCCCCTCCGCGCCTGCATGTCCTCGCAGTACGCGCTGGTCGCCTCTAGGTCACCGAATTGACGCAGCGCCTCTCGCTGTGCCTCGCCCCTATTCCAGCCTTCCTCCACCAATTCCTCGACGCACAATTCGATATGGTGCTCAAGCTCGTCCCGGACCGATGCGGACGCGTCGTTACGCGAAGATCGGTCGAGGCGAAACACCCGTCTGAAGTTGCGGGACAACTGCCTAACTCTCCTGGCTCAACGGCTGGAGCACCTTGAAGACTGCGGCCGCGTAGGTCTCCCAGAAGTGGACCTCGCTGACGAGCTGCTTCGAGCCCGTCGCAGTCAGTCGGTAGTACTTGGCGCGACGGCCTTTTTCGGAAACACCCCAATCAGCCTCAATCCATCCCGCCCTTTCTAGGCGATGGAGAGCCTGGTACAGGGCAGCGTCCTGCAGCTGGAGGTCGCCGTCCGAGCGGTTTTGAATCGACCTGGACACCGCGAAGCCATGAAGCGGCCCCTGGGTCAGGGTCTGCAGGATGACCAGGTCTACTGTGCCGGGCAGAAGCCCGCGTGTTTGTTGAGCCATGAGTCCGTATTCCGAGTGTCGCGCGCGTTGACCTCACTTGATGAGGGTAAACACGAAAGGCTCTACGGCACGAGTGCTGAGTAGGTTTCACGGTGCGTGACCTCGGCCCTGACCGCCCACGGAAAACGGCCTACGGCACCCGCGCGTGAGCCACGACCACGGGCCATGCAACCAAGACGCCGTCGCTTGTCATGACCTCCGAGCGCAGCCGCTGCTCAAGCGAGTCGGCGTCTGATTCAGTGAAGCCCCCGAGCCCCTGGCGAGCCGCCTCCGGTAACATGCTCCGCACGCTCTGGGCGATGTACTCGAAGTATGGGCTGTCGGCGCCGCCCTCAAGGCGGGCATGCATTTGTGTGGTGGGCGCGGGTAGTCCCGCGGCGATAAAGGTGTTCCTGAGCCGTCCGCCGGCGTGAAGATCGGCGCCTGCCCCCCCCACGACCTGTCCCTTCCATCGCACGATCTCATCGTAGAGCGGGGAGCGCGGAAACGAGTGTGCACCGGTCAGAAGGACGTTCATGTAGGACTCAATCATGCACACGCTGCCACCAGAGCGAACATGACCAGCGGCACACGACAGCGCGGCGGCGGGGTCCTCTTGGTGCATGAGGATGAACCGGCCCACGAGCGCGTCGAAATCGCCCAGGCTGGTGTAGGCTTCCAACTCAGAAACGACGAACGATGTGTTGGGGACGCCCACGTTCGCCGAGATCTCCCGAGCCATGCGGATCGCTTCGGGACCCCGATCGATCCCAAGGACCGACCCTGAATCCCCGACGATCTCGGCCGCGACCCGCGAGACGTCTCCCGTTCCGCACCCGATGTCCAGCACACGCATACCGGGTCCGACTCCGGCTTCGCGGAAACCGCGAAGGGTCACCTCTCGGTAGAGGTCACCCTGAATTCCGAGGCGTCGCAGTTCGTGATCGGTGTGCCCGAGGAGGTATCGCACCCCCGGTGAGGACCGCGGTGTGGAGGCCCGTCCGGGGCCGCTCATAGCTGGAGTTCCCACCATTGAGCCATGTGGGTCTTTCCCCATACCTGCTCCGTTTCCTCTTTTACGAGTTGGAAGCCCTCGGCTTCGTACAGCCGCCGGGCCGAGTCCAGCCCTTTGGACGTATATAGGCCCATTTTCTTATAGCCGACGTGGCGCGCATGGCTGACACATTCCCCGACCAGGCGGGCGCCGATGCCTCTTCTTCGCGCCGCCGGTTCAACGATTAACATCCTCAGCTGGCCGACGGTCTTGGAGTGCCGAGTGAGGAAGATCGACCCCAAGCGCGCGCCATCGATCTCCGCGATCCACCCTCGTTCCTTAGCCGGGTCGAAGTTGCGCACGAACTTCGACGCGATGTCTGCGACGAGCGCTTCGAAGGTGGCATCCCAGCCTCTCAATTCGGTATAGAGCTCGCCGTGGCGCTGGACGACCCAGCCCATATCTCCTGGTCCAGGTGGTCGCAATCGTAGTGGCGAACTCTCGTTCGGGGGCGGGGGTCCGAAGAGCGTCTCGATCGACCGCATCGCGTCTACCGCCTGCGCCTGGTCAGCGGGGGAGAGGCCAGCCAGCATGGCCTGGATCTGGCGGCTGGAAATCTTGTCGAGAGCCTTGAATAGTCTTCGACCTGCTGGCGTCGCCGCGAGCAGGATCCGGCGGCGGTCGTCCTTAGAACGCTCCGTGGAGACGACTCCGCGTTTCTTCAGGCGCTTCAGAATCCGGGACAGATACCCGGGATCGACGCCCAGCGCCGCGGCGACCTCGCTCGCGTTGCGTGCATCCTCTCGTACTAACTCGCAGAGGACGCGCACCTCTGTCAGCGAATAGGCGCTCTCTAGAAGACCTTCGTTCAAGGGGCCCACCTGCTTCGTGTAGAAGCGGGAGAAGCGACGGACTGCCTCGACGTGCGCTTTGATCGGTGTATCCATGGTAGTTGCTATGGTACGTCAATATACATGACGGAGGCAACTATCGCGGCTGCGTGACGTGCACCGGCACAGCCTGAGTCAACGGAGTCGCCGAGCCGTCGGCGTACGCCTCCAGCGTCGCGGTATACGCGCCTGCTTCCACGATGGCGCGAGGCCCACGCTGGGGCCCCTCCCCATCTGGGCGTCGAGCCCTGAGATCCCAGGCCACGCGGGAGAGGCCCGCCGTGTTCACCGCTGGGATTTCAGCCACTACGTCGCCCGCGGCGTCGCGGATGACGACGAGTATCTCACTTTCCGGCACCGATTCACGCAGATAATAGGTGAGTAAGGAGCCGAACTCCGGGTTCTCGGCCGAGTACTCCGCGGAACCAGATCCCGGCAGGTAATAGCGAATGTTGTCGGACGCCGGCACCGGTCGAGGCTCGAATAGGGTGGCGTCGTCGGCGAGGACTTCAGCGGTCAGGCCTCGGAGCGGAGTGTAGTCGTCCAGGACGTAGAACCCTCGGCCGAACGTTGCCACGACGAGGTCTCCATCGCGTTCCTGGATTTCGATGTCGCGGAAGGGAATTGTTGGCGTGCCCCCACGCAGTTCACTCCAATCACCACCCCCGTCTAGGGTGAAGAAGAGACCGAACTCGGTGCCCATGAAGAGTAGGTCTTCGCGAACCGGGTCCTCCTCAAGCACCCAGGTCACGTGGCGAGCCGGTAGGTTGGAGGCGATCGACGTCCAGCTTTTTCCTCGGTCGTCGCTCCGCATGGCGTACGGTGTGAAGTCGCCACGTTTGTGGTTGTTGAAGAGCGCGTAAACCCGATCCGCGTCGTGCCGAGACGCCACCACGTCGGAGACATAGATCAATGAGGGGATCCCTGGAAAGGCGTCGATTTTCCTCCATGATGTTCCTGCGTCTTCAGACACCTGTATAAGGCCGTCGTCCGTCCCCACGTACAGGAGATTGGGATCCAGGCGCGATTCGCTGAACGCGACGCCTATTCCGTAGTCGTTCGTGAATACGTGCTTCCACACGGCGTCGTCTGGCCACACGCGTCCCATGATGGAGAGTGTGTCTCGATCGATCTGACGGCTTAGGTCGTCCGTCAGGACCTCCCAACCGTCGCCGCGGTTATCGCTGCGGAGCAGGCGGCTACCCAGCGCGTACAGCCGTTCGTGGTCGTAGTGGCTGACGACGAAGGGGATGTCCCAATGCCAGCGGATCGTATCGCCGGCAGTGCTGTGCGGGGGAGCTATGCTGGTGCTTTCACCAGTCTCCATGTCCACGCGCTGAATGCGACCGCCCTGCGACATGCCGTAAACGATATCCGGGTCCGTCGGGTCGATGCGGGCCTGAAAGCCGTCACCGCCCACGACTCGAGTCCAGTCGCCGGCACGAACGCCGACCGCGTTGCGGCTACGCGACGGGCCGCCGAGCGTGCCGTTGTCCTGTGTACCACCGTAAACCCAGTAAAAGGGTTCCCGGTTGTCGACGCCGACGCGGTAGAACTGGGTGATGGGAAGGTTGTTGTGATGGCGCCAGGTCCGAGCACCGTCAAAGGTCTCATAGAGCCCGCCGTCGTTGCCGATCATCATGTACTCGGGGTCGTCGCTGTCGAAGACGACCTCATGGTGATCACTGTGGACCCGATCCAGGGGGAGTGCCTCGAAGCTTACCCCATCGTTTTCAGTGCAATGGATGTTCACGTCTACCGCACACAGCCGACCTTGGCGGTGTGGATCGGCGAACAGCTCGCCGTAATACTGCGGGTCGACGACGACGTAATCGCCCTGACGCGTCCACGCCTCACCGAAGTCGCCCGATCGGAAGAACCCGCTTTCCTCACCCTGCGCCGCGACGAGCGAGTACACCACGCCGGCTTCGAACGGAGAAGTTTCGAGGGCGATTCTACCCAGGTCGACCCGAGGAATGCCGCTCATGATCTCGGACCACGAGTCGCCGCCGTCGCGGGACCGGAAGATCTTCCCCTCGGGCCCGCCCGCGACCAGCATGCCGACGTGCCTCCGTCGCTGGTAGGACGCGGCGTAGATCACGTCCGGGTCGAAGGCGTCAAAGACGATGTCGGCGATGCCGGTGTCGTCGGAGACGTGAAGGACCCGTTCCCACGTCGTCCCGCCGTCCTTGGTTCGGTAGAGTCCGCGCTCCCCTCCAGAAGACCACAGGGGGCCCTGCGACGCCGCGAAGACCACGTCTGAATCGCGGGGGTCAATGAGGATGTCGCCAATGTGTTCGGAGCGGGGCAGCCCCATGTGGCGGAAGGACGCGCCGCCGTCGACACTCTTGTAGATCCCGTCCCCGAAGCCTGCGCTTCTCTGCGACGCGTTTTCACCGGTGCCGACCCAAAGTACGTTGGAGTTTCCGGGGTCCAGCGTGACCGCCCCGATGGAGTATGAGCCGTAGTCGTCGAAAATGGGCTCCCACGTCGTACCACGGTTCATGGTCTTCCAGACGTTCCCGGATGACGCGCCGACGTACCAGATGTTCTTGTTCCTCGGGTCGATGGCGACGTCGCTGATGCGCCCGGTTGCGACCGAGGGCCCAATGCTCCGAAGCGCGAGCCCATCGAAGGTGGAGGTTTTCGGGGTGCTTCCACGAGTCAGCGTCGCTCCGGACAGTGTTCCTGTGGGCTCACCGTTGTCGACGGCTAGGACGCCGTTCACGAGCACCCAGCGCATGCCGGTGGCTAGCAGTTTGGGCTCAAGAAAGGTGGCCTCGTCCCTCACGGTGTGGGGGTCGAAAACGGCGATGTCCGCGAATGCCCCAAGCGAGATGCTACCCCTGCCTGAGAGCCCGAAGACCTGAGCTGGCTGGGCGGACGACGCTTGGACCATCCGTGCCATGCTGATGACGGAGTCTTCAAGCACGTACTTCCGGATCTTCCTGGGGAACGTGCCGTATTTGCGGGGATGCCCGTCGGATCCGTCCGAGCCGGTCATGACGAATTCCGACGCCATGAACGTCGCGATGTCGGCCTCGTTCATGTTGAACGACCCGACGCCGGCCCCCCCGTTGCGGACGATCCGGATGGCGGCCTCGATCGCGTCGATGCCCCACTTGGCGGCGATCTCCTCGAGCGTCATGCCACGCAACTCGACGTCGCGGCCCCCGGTGATCAGCAGCGCGGATGCGCCCCCCCGGCGCCGAAGATTGTCCGCCATCTCGGTGACGATGCGTGCTCGGGTCTCCCCGTCGTCGAGGCGTTGAACCAGCTCGTCTGAGCCTCCAGCCTGGGCCCACCTCGGGAGCAGCGAAGCGCCGACGGACGAGCCGCTGGCGGTATACGGGTACTGATCTGCAGTTACGAGTTGGCCCTGCTCACGAGCGCTGCGAATCATACCGAGGACGGTCTCGGCCTGACCCCACACATCCACACCGAGGGCTTTGATGTGAGAGATATTCACGGCCAACCCCGCCTCCCTGCCGATGTCGATCGCCTCCTGCACCGCACCGATGAGTCCTATGGTGTAGGAGCTTTCGTCTCGCAGATGTGAGTCGTAGGTGCCCCCGTATCTCGCGACGACCTTGGCCAACTCGATGACCTCTGCTGTGGTCGAGTAGCTCTGAGGGTTGTAGAAGAGCCCAGTCGACATCCCCACCGCCCCGTCACGCATGGCAGTATCTACGAGCTGGCGCATCTCCTCGAGTTCCGCAGGAGTGGGTGCCGCGTCGCTTTGGCCGAGCACCGCCCCGCGAACTGATCCGAATCCGACGAGAAGGGCGGCGTTCGTGCCTGTCCCCAGCTTCGCATAGGTGGCCCTGGTATCGGCAATCTCATAGGTGCCGTGCCCGTCGTTACCGACCACCACCGTCGTGACCCCTTGCATGAGGTAGTTCTGATTCTCACGGCGCGCCCGGTCGGAACTCGCCAGGTCGCCCTGGGCATGGGCGTGAGGGTCGATGAACCCCGGCGCTACGACGAGACCGTGCGCGTCTAGAGTGCGCACACCCACCACTCCAGCGTTCGCCGCGTTGCCTATGAATGTGATGCGATCGTCGGTGACCCCCACGTCCGTGATCTCTCCGGGGCGCCCGGAACCGTCGAAGACGACGCCACCGAGGATCAACACGTCGACCGTGTCGGCCGCAGGCGGGGTCATGGCGGGCGCAGAAAGGAGCGTGAGGAGGAGCGTGATCGTGTTCATGTGGTGTTCCTAGTGTGGTTCTCGGATCGTGTCGTCACCCGGAGGTAGGATTCGATGTGCATCGACGTGCCCATGCCCACTTCAGTCTCGATGACGAGTTTTGTGTTATCGCGCATTATGCATGGCGGGGTTAGGTCCCACCACCGACCCCGGGATCCGGCGACTTGTTTGGGGTGAGGGTGGAGACGCTCTTGCACTTTCCCATAGAGATCGGGTGGGGCGAAGTTCGGGTGCTCATTGATCCTGACCGCGGGAGGCGGCCTGGTGTACCAATCAGACGTAGGCAGGCTGCGGCGTGTGCTTCTGAAGCACGCTCGGGGCGCGTTCGTGAACCAGGAGCGCATCAACGCTCAGTGGCAGAACCTCAACTATGAGGGGCCGCCGGATTTCCAACGCGCTTGTGCGGAGAGCGACGCCCTCGCCGGCCTCCTCGAGGGGTTGGGTGTGGTCGTCGAGTGGATGCCCGAGGAAGACATCGGCATGGATTCGCTCTATGTGCGCGATGCGTCGCTGGTGACCAACAGTGGGGCCGTCTTGTGTCGCATGGGGAAGCACGCGCGAGCGCACGAACCCGCTCGGCAGGGGTTGGAATATGCAGAGTTGGGCATCTACGTGGCGGGCCAAATCGAAGGCAACGGAACGGTGGAAGGAGGCGACGCGACGTGGCTGTCGTCGGGTTGTTTGGCCGTCGGGCGCGGGTATCGCACGAACCAAGATGGCATCGACCAGCTTCGAGCCTTACTCGGAGAGGATGTCGAGTTGATAGAAGTTCCTCTCCCACATTGGAAAGGGACTGGTGATGTCTTCCACCTGATGTCGATGGTCAGCCCGCTGGCCGAGGATCTGCTCTTGGTCTATTCGCCTCTCTTACCCGTCCCGTTCAGGGAGACGCTCGTGGACCGAGGTTTCTCCCTGGTTGAGGTCCCGACAGCGGAGTTTGAGTCGATGGGATGCAACGTCTTGGCCGTCGCGCCTCGCGTCGCGCTTGCGGTGAAGGGGAATCCCGAGACGCGTCGACGCATGGAAGCCGCAGGTGTAGAAGTCCACAGCTACCATGGCACGGAGATCAGCCTCAAGGGCTGCGGCGGGCCCACATGTCTCACGCGCACACTGGAGCGGAACGCGGTCTAGGTCGTGTCCCGCTTGAGGCCGAGGGTACTGGGGCGGCCCGGCGGCCCGACAAGCCAATCTCGTCTCAGGCCTGCACCGTTCACGCCGTGTATCAGATCAGGCATGCAGCCTTCACGCCGTGTCTCAGATCACGCCCGTTGCGGACTACAATGCCGTGGTCAACACCCGCGCCTGAGTGAACTGCTTGTGCCCGTCGGGCGACTTGTGGAAACCAAGGCCGCTCTGACGCGCCCCGACCCAGGGAGTACCAACCGCGCCCCCAGCCGCACGGTTCACGCCGATCATGCCGGCCGTGAGCCTGCGGGCCACCGCAGCGGTATCCGCGCCGTCTTCGCCGAAGACGACCGCGCCCAGACCGAAATGGGTGTGGTTGGCTTTGGCCACGGCTTCATCCACCGAAGAAACGCGGGTGACGCACGCCACGGGGCCGAACGTCTCGACGCACGCGATGTCCATGTCTTCACTCACGTTCCCGAGCACCGTCGGGATCACGAAATTGCCGTGATGCCCGGTGCCACCTGCCAACACGCTCGCGCCGCCCGCGACCGCGGAGTCGATCTGGGCGAGCACGTGGTCACGCTGACGGGCGTTGACCATGGGCCCGATGTCGACTTCGTCGGCGCCGTTGCCTACGCGCATCGCTGATGCGATGTCCGTGAGCGCGGCTTCGAACTCATCAGCGACTGAATCGAGAACAAAAATGCGCTCCGTAGAGACGCAGACCTGACCCGCGTTTCGGAATGAATTCCACGCGGCGAATTTGGCCGCCTTTGCGATGTCGGCGTGCTCGAGTACGAGCATGGGGTCTTTGCCACCCAACTCTAGCACGACGCGCTTCAGCGTCCCGGCCGCCTCACGCATGATGTGTTTGCCCACCTCGCGCGAACCCGTAAACGCGATCATGTCGACGTCTGATTGGACGAGGGCCTTACCCTGGTCGTCCGCGCCGTGGACAACGATCAGAACGTCCGGAGGGAGCACCTCGTTGAGAACGTCAGCGTATGCCTGGCCGCACAGGGCGGTCTCCTCAGAGGGCTTGAAGACGACCGTGTTGCCTGCGGCAAGGGCTGGCAGAACCATCCAGGCTGGCATGGACATCGGGAAGTTCCACGGGGTGATCGCACCGACCACACCGAGGGGGTCATGATAGACTGTCGACCGTAACCGTCCGTCCTCGACGATCTCCGGCTGCAGCGCAGACGCGATCTCGTCGAGTTCGTGGTCGATCATGCCGAGCGACTTGGCTTCGCCCACAGCCTCGGCCAGCGGCTTCCCCATTTCCGCCGTCATGAGTTCGCCGTGCGCCTGTGCGCGTTCGGCGAAGATCGCTGTGGTCTTCCGGAGGATCTCTGCTCGTCCGGCAAGTCCAAGGGCGTCCCAAGCAGGCTGTGCCACTCGCGCCCGCGCCACGACGTCAGGAATCTGGCTGGCCGGTGTGATCGGGACTTCACCGACCTCGCTGCCATCGAACGGGTTGTAGGACTTCAGCGTTTCCATTGCTCTCTCGGTACGGTACGAGGTGGCGGGCGCACACTTATACTCGGATCATTGTGGTGGATCCGTATCAGAGCAAGGAGATTGGGGATGGAGAACAGCTACTGGTGGGTCGCCGCTTTTGTCACGCTCCTCCCGGCGGTCCCTGGCAATGCCTGGGCCCAGGGCACGCTCACGGTAGTGGCCTACAACATTCGACACGGCGCCGGGATGGACGGCGAGGTCGACCTGCCTCGAATTGCCGAGGCGTTGCGCGCGCTCAATGCGGACGTCATCACGCTCCAGGAGGTCGATAAGAACACGGAGCGTACGGGCGGGGTCGATCAGGTCGCTGTGCTCGCCGAGTTGCTTGGAATGCGAGGTTTTCACGGGGCACATCGCCCGTACCAGGGCGGGGAATACGGCAACGCGGTCCTCACGCGGCTACCGGTGCGAAACGTCCGCACACACGCGCTTCCACCCAGTGCCGGGAGCGCGCTGACGATCCACGAGGTGGAAATCGTCGGTGGAGCAGGGCGCGCGATCTCCGTAGTGTCTGTCCACCTGGCCGGCTCACCCGAGGAGCGTGCGGCTCAGGCGGATTCCGTGGTAAGCTATTTCTCGGACTTCGATCACCCCGTCATTCTCGCAGGAGACTTCAACTCTCGTCGCGGGGATCGCGTGCTCGTGACCTTGGGCCGTGCCTGGCAGATCCTCGACAAGCAGGGCGACGTCGACACCTTCCCGGCCGACGTGCCGGATCGGGAAATCGACTTCGTCATGGTGAGGCCGGCGGGCGCATTTGAGCTGCTGGAGCACCGAGTGATTGCGGAAGCGATGGCGTCCGACCACCGCCCGATCCTAGCGACTTTCAGGATCTGGTAGTCCCGCTCGGCACTAGCCATCAGCCCTAGGGCTCGGCATCGTGTGATCTCCTTCATCGAGAGGCGGTCATGCTCCGGATCACCCCCTTCATGGCATCAGTCGCAGCGCTCCTAGCTCTGCTTGGCGCCGCGCCGTCTGTACAAGCCCAGTCCTTCGATCTCATCATCCGGGGCGGCATGGTCCTGGACGGCTCGGGTAACCCAGCGATCACCGCTGACGTCGGCGTGCAAGCCGGCGTCATTGTCGCCGTGGAAAATCTCAGCAACGCGACAGCCACGCGCACCATCAATGCGACCGGTCTCTTCGTGATGCCCGGATTCATCGATATGCACTCGCACGCCGACCGCGCCCTCTTCTCCGGAGGGGTGGAACTGAGGCGTGCATCGAACTTGGTCGCTCAAGGCATTACCACCGTCGTGTTCGGGCCTGATGGTCGAAATCCCGCCTGGCCTCTCGGAGACGAGATCGCCGGATACCGGAGCGGCGGCACCGCTTTGAACATCGTCCCGATGGTTGGCCACGGGACCGTGCGAAGCGTGGCCATGGGGGACGACTACGAGCGCCATGCGACCGAGGCCGAGATCGTGCGAATGGTGCAGGAGGTACGTCTTGGGATGGAAGTCGGTGCCTGGGGCCTGGGGGCTGGCCCCGAATACCGCCCCGGAAGGTTTTCGACCACGGAGGAGATCATCGCGCTCGCGCATGTCGTCGCGGAGTACGACGGTTTCTACTACTCGCACCAGCGCAGCCAGTCCCCGCTGCCGCTGTGGCTCACGCCCAGCATCGCGTCGGACTACACTCCGCCGCCGACCTGGTCACCAGGCTGGCGCCTCACCGCGACGGATGGCATGCAGGAGACCATCCGCATTGGTCGCGAGACGGGGATCCGCGTGGTGGGGAGCCACATTAAGGCCAAGGGTCCGACCACGTGGGGCCAATCCGCGGTGGATGTCATAGCCATTGAGCGCGCGCGCGCGGCGGGCGTGCAAGTCTACCTCGACCAATACCCCTACGAGACCTTCGGCGGCGGATCCGTCGAGGTGATCCCTAAGTGGTACTTCGCCCCGGTCGGGACCGATCGCAGCGGCGGACTGGACGCGCCGATGTGGAACCGACGTGGGCTGATGGTCGACGCGAAGGAGAACCTGCGGGCGCACTTGGCAGATCCAGTGCTACGCAAGGAGATGCTGATCGACATTGAGTTCATTCTCGATCTGCAAGGCGGGGCTGACCGTCATGTCATCGTGGTATCGCCGCAAGATCCCACGCTGGTAGGCAAGACGCTGGCAGATGTCGCGCGCGAGAACGGGCTGACTCCCGTCGACCAGGTTCTGACTTTGGCACTTGAGGCGGAATCCGATATTCGCTCCGGCGTCCGCTTCCGCGGGATCGCAGGCAGTGCCGAAGACGTCGAGCGCTACATGCGCCAGGATTTCACGGCGACCGGGACGGATGGCGGCGTGGTGCCGGACCCCAGCCAGGGTCAGCACCCGCGCTACTACGGCACCTATCCGCACAAGATTGCCACCTATGTACGAGACAAGGGCACGATCTCGTTGCCATTTTTCGTACGCTCGTCCACAGGGCTGCCCGCCCAGATCATTGGTCTTCCGGACCGCGGCTATATCCGCGTAGGCCAGAAGGCCGACCTCGTGATCCTGGACTACGACGCAGTGCAGGACTTCTCGACGATCCTCGACCCCGGCGGCCGAAACGAAGGCATTGAATACGTCTTCGTGAACGGGCAACCCGTAGTGGATGCAGGCGCGCTCACCGGGGCCTTACCCGGCCAGGTCCTCATTCGCCAAGAGGTGCGCGGGCGCTAGGGAGATTGCCAGGCCAGCGCGGCCAAGGCACCGGCCGCTATCGCCAATCCGACGGAGCCGAGATGGGGCCGTAGGTCACGCTCAGAGAAGGGATCGGCGACAGCCCTAGCGTCACGACCCGGTGTCCGAAAACCGACGCGAGAACACCCCACCGGCTCAGGTGCTCCAACTCAAGTTCTCGCATTGCCGACATCACGGCGAGGTGGGCGACGTCCGGCGCCGTCGGGACGGGAGCGGCTTTGGGCTCGACAGCGGCGTTCAGCTCGGTCACCGACAACATTCCCCTGGCAGCGATGCTGGCGAAGATCATCGCTGGCATGCCCCTCGCGAATGGCATGGTCCGCCCACCCACGGACCCACTTTGGTGGGCTGTAATTTTCGGGGCCAATCTCGGGGGAAACATCACGCCCATAGGGTCGGCCTCGACGCTCGTGGCCGTGACGATCATCCACAAGCACGGCTTGAAGCTCTCCTTTGGGGCCTTCGTCAAGAAAGCGCTCCCTTTCGCGCTCGTGCAGCTCGTGATCGCGATAGTCTGCGTGCTCTGGATCGCCTGACTTCAGCGCCACGAGGGTTTTCGTAATCCAAGTGTGGCTTAGGCGTAGGGTACTAACAAAATTCATAGATTGTCTCGACATCTATTTATCCATCAGGAGGTAGCCATGGCTCGTCGTCGTCAGATCTTTTTCTCATTGGTCGTTTGTGCGTTCGCCGCGGCGTGCGGTGGTAGCGACGGCCCCACTGACCCGATCGTGGATGACGGAGACGGCAACACCGGAGGCTCAGCCCGCACCATCAAGGCCAACCCGTCGTTTGCCCAGGACGTGCAAGAGATCCTCTCGCGAAACGGATGCACGGCGTCTGGTTGCCACGGCGGGAGCGCGGGTGGGCTCACGCTCGGGGGTAGCGCCGCGGCAAACCACGGCGCCCTGGTGGGTGTCACCGGTTCGGCTGATGAGGTGTACGTCATCGCCAACGACGCGAACAACAGCTACTTGGTGAAGAAGCTGGAAGGTCGAGGCAGTGGCTCGCGCATGCCGCTTGGCGGCAGTGCCCTGGACAACATCGATCTCACGAACATCAAGAACTGGATCAACACCGGTGCGGCTAACAACTAAGGTCGGGACCATCGTGAAACTGCACTCAGTCATGCATCCGGCCGCAGGGGGCGTGCTTGTGACGTTGGCATTGCTCACTGCGGTCGGACCGGCTTCGGCTCAGCAGGAATACCGAGTCGATCTCACCGCCGAACGCTCGGTCACGTTCACGTCGAGTGCGTCCATTGAAGAGTTCGAAGGGGTCACGGACCGCATTGACGGTATGGTGAGACTCGACACGTCAGCACTCAACGCCGAGTCCGGGGGTGACGGCACCGAGTTCTTCTTCGAGGTCGATCTCACCAGCCTGGACACTGGGATCGGGCTGCGCAATCGTCACATGCGGGACAACTATTTGGAAGTCAAAGAGCACCCGTTTGCAGCGTTTGGAGGCCGAGTGGCGCGAGCGGCGCCGCTCTCCGACGGTGCGTACCGAATCACCGTTCAGGGTGTGTTTGGTGTGCACGGGGTAGAGCAGGATCGAGCGATGACGTGCGACCTATCACCGGTCGGGGCGGGCTATCGGGTCCAGTGTACCTTTTCCGTCCTACTCTCAGACCACGACATCGAAATTCCGAGTGTGATGTTTTTGAAACTGAATAACGAGGTGCAACTTAACCTCGACTTTCGGGTCATCCCGGTGGAGAGAGAACAGTGAAAGCGCTAATGAGTCGACTTGCGGGCCTCGTCATGATTTTCATGTTCTTTGCGGGATCCGGTGTGGGGGCACAGGAGAGACCTGAGCGCTTTCAGCGTCGTGAAGCCCCCGTCGCGATTCCTGTTACGGTCTTTCACTCTACTCAAGGCGCGAACCTCCCGACGGCCGAGACGCTCTCGAAGGGTGAATTGCTCTTCGAAATATCTCATCGATTTCTGCCCGCGGTAGCGGATGGCGCGGACGCTTTGTGGGGCTTCGATGGGCCGGTTTACAACCGTTTCGGCCTCGCGTACGCCGTCTCAAGCCGGATGATGGTCGGCGTCCAGCGTACCAATCTTCACGACAACCTCGAACTGAACGCGAAGGCCCGACTCTGGGAGACGCGCTCAGAGGCTGCCTTGGTGATGATCGGCGCGATGGGTGGCATCGCATGGAATACCGCGGCGCCGACGGGGGCCGGTGCCGACGACGGCGAGGGGCAATCCTACGGACAGCTGATGCTCAATGTGTTGGTGGGTGAGAGGCTGGCGTTGGGTGTCGTCCCGACCGTCATGCACAACCCGGTGATCGTTGATGCCACGAGCGAGAACACGTTCGTGCTGGGCGGACACGCGCAGCTGTATCTGTCGCAGCACGCCAGCCTCCTGGCGGAATGGATCAAGAGTCCGGGGCGAGCGGGCCTTGAGCACAACTCAGGCACGTTCGGCATCGAACTGGAGACAGGTGGGCACTTCTTCAAGGTCATCCTGACGAATCAGGCGCGCATGAACCCGACTCAGTTCCTCGGCGGTACGCCATTTGAGTTCAAGTCGGACGAGTGGCGGGTCGGCTTCAACGTGACGAGGGTCATCGCGTTCTAGTCTGGTCTCCCTTGGCCGCCCCTCGCCTGCGTGCCGGCTGGGGGCGTTATGGCCTATGAACGCACGAGGTCGACTAGAGTCCCGTACCGAAGTACTCCACGAGCGCGACATACATGGCGCCGGCGATCACGACGATCGCAGCCATCTTCAAGAGCTTCTTGAGGAGCGCGTAGGCCATCATCGCCACCAACAGTAGGATGGGGATGAGAAAGAGTGGATTAGCGAGTAAGTACTCGATGACTCCCTCCATCGTGGCCTCTGGGTTTTGGGGGACGTGGGCATAATTGAAGCCCTGAACGGCGCCGGGTCCAGGCGTGTGCTCACCCCCTACGCCGCTCGTCCCCCAGAAGTGCCATCGCAGGGTTCGTCGAAGTCGCTCGAGTGGCGGGAATCAGTGCTGCGCCCACTCGCACATCGCTTGGATTCTCTCTGAGATCCCCCGGCCATGAATCGGCTCCAGAGACACCACGCCCAGGATGAGCATGTCGAGGGTCCCCTAGATCATCTCGTCGTGAGATTTGGGCATTCGGTCCCTTCGTATGGATCCCCTCGCTCTCATCAGGAGAAGTGAATTGCGTTCCCGTCTGAAAACGGGAGGAGTGCGATCGTAGGCGCCCTAGACGTTCAATGGTTGGGAGTAGATGGCGTGGGGACGGGCGTCGCCCTTACGTTATCGGCCGCATTCAATTGAAGTCAGGCCGTTCTTCTCGGCGGTGGCACACCCGCTGCACAACACCCTTATGGACTCGGAGACAACATTGAGCACCCAAGCGGCGAACGCAGGTCCTGCTCACGGAGGAGCTCACTTCTTCGGGCATCCGCCGGGCTTGTCCACACTCTTCTTTACGGAGATGTGGGAGCGCTTCTCGTACTACGGGATGCGCGCACTGCTCACGTTGTTCATGACTGCCGCGACGACGAACGTCATCACGCAGGCGGACGGGAGCCTTGTCCCGAACGGGGGCCTGGGCCTCGACGTCGCAACCGCTGGTGCGATCTACGGGCTGTACACGAGTCTGGTGTATATCCTCGCCCTGCCAGGCGGGTGGGTCGCGGATAACCTTTGGGGTCAACGCAAGGCGGTGTGGGTCGGTGGTTGGATCATCGCGATAGGCCACTTCACCATGGCCGTCGGGACGACCTACTCGTTCTTCCTTGGGCTCGTCTTCATTATTTGCGGTACCGGTCTCCTGAAGCCGAACGTGAGCACGATGGTCGGCGAGTTGTATCCGGAGGGCGGGGCACGCCGAGACGCGGGCTTCTCGGTTTACTACATGGGCATCAACCTAGGTGCCTTCCTCGGCCCGCTAATTACGGGTCAGCTCGGTGAGAACTATCACTGGCACTGGGGCTTTGGGGCTGCCGGTGTTGGCATGGTACTTGGGCTCATCCAGTATCGGATGGGCGTCGGCCATCTTGGCAATGCGGGCTTGCTGACGTCGACCGACACGCCTGCCCAACTGGCCTCTAAGTCCAAGAAATTCTTCGGATCATTTTTCGCGATCTTCGCTGCGGTCGTGGGCTTCGGCTACCTGGTGTCAGCCGGTGTGATCGCGGTCACACTCACACAGATCGCCACCTATTTGGGCTACGGCGTGATCGTGATGGTGGCGGGCTATTTCGTCTACATCTGGACCCTCGGCGGGCACTCGATCGAAGAAAACAAGAGGATGGGCGTCATCTTCTGGCTCTTCCTCATGATCGCAATTTTCTGGTCGGGCTTTGAGCAGGCAGGGACGTCCCTCAACATTTTCGCCCGCGACCTTACCGACCGGAACATCATGGGATGGCTCATGCCCGCCTCATGGCTTCAGTCGGTGAACTCGATGTTCATAATCCTTCTGGCCCCCGCCTTCGGTGGTTTGTGGGTGTGGCTTGAGAAGAGGCAGAAGGACCCATCGATCCCGATGAAGGCGGGCATGGGTCTCGTTGGACTTTCTCTAGGCTTCTTCGTACTCGCGTGGGGTGCGGCCAATGCCTCGCCGGACCATTTGGTCAGTCCGGCGTGGCTGGTTGTGACGTACTTCCTCCACACGGTCGGCGAGCTGTGTATCTCGCCCATCGGCATGTCCGCCATCACGAAGCTGTCGCCGCAGAAACGAGTCGGTCAGATGATGGGCATCTGGTTCGTGGGTGCGGCACTCGGCAATCTCTTCGCCGGTCTCATTGGGGGACGATTGGAGAGTCTGTCGGCCAACGCGCTGTTCAGCACGGTGGCGATGATCATTGGGGGCGCGGGCATCGTGGCTCTGATTGTGGCGCCGCAGGTCAAGAAGCTACTCGGGCCGGCCAAGTGATGAGCTTCACGAGTGACCTTCGGTAGGAGACGTCAATGTCAGGGAGTGTGAAGACACTTCTAGGCCTGTTTGGCACGAGCAACTTTATGGTGCCGATCGTCCTCGACGACCTCTCCGAGGCAGACGCGCGCAAACGGTCCCGAGGCGACTCGGGACCGTCCATCGCGTGGACCATCGGGCACCTGATGCACTCTCGTGTTTGGGTGCTGAACTCGCTGGGCGTCGCGCGGGACAACCCGTATGAAGAGGCGTTCGGCAAGGGCGCGGCGACCGATGGGGCGGACTACCCAACATTGGTCGAGCTACACGCTCAGTGGGATTCGCTCGACGCCGAGTTGATGAACGCGCTCGCGGACGTGGAGGAGGGCACGCTCGACATGGTGCTTGAGGAGGAGGAGCACGCCGAACAGACGAAGCGCGACCAGGTGGTCTTTTTTGCTTGGCATGAGGGATACCATATGGGCATGATCGGCGCGATGCGGAAGGCGATGGGTTATCCTGGCCCCGCCGAGCGGATCATGGCCAAGCGGGCAGAGGGGTAGCGTACCGTTCCGCTCCAGAGAGCCCGGAGTCATTGTCATATGCGAATACCGCCGCCTTGCCAGAGCAGGTCAAAGAGGCCCGTTGTTGCGGCCCTGCTGGCTGCAGGCGCCATGGTTGGTTGTGTCGAGCCGGACGTCGAGTCACTCGCACACTCGATTATTCCCATGCCGGCGTCAGTCGAGTGGGTCCAGGTCGACACCTTCCACCTCTCTGATTCCATGCGGATCACGTTCGACGCGGGCGATGCGGCGGCGGAGTGGATTGGTGTGTTTTTTTCGACGTTGATCGGCAATGACGTCGCGGCCCGGCCGGTCGTCGCGGCTCGTTCGGACGCTCCTGCTTCGCAGACGATCTCGCTCACAAGGGAAGGCGCGAGTGGGTCGCTGGGTCCAGAGGGCTACGAACTTGATGTGACGGACTCGATGGTCACCGTGCGCGCGACGGACGCCGCCGGCCTCTTCTACGGTGTGCAGACGCTCCGGCAGATGTTGCCTCCCGCCGTCGAATACACGGGTGCCTTCCCGCGACCGCTGTTTGTGCCCGCCGGGCACATCAAGGACAGTCCTAGGTTCGCGTGGCGCGGTCTCATGCTCGATGTCGCAAGGCACTTCCTCGCCGTCGACGACGTGAAACGATTCGTCGACCTTGCCGCCCTCTACAAGATCAACCGCCTCCACCTGCACTTGTCCGACGACCAGGGCTGGCGGATCGAGATCCCCGGCTGGCCGAACCTCACCGCTCATGGTGGAAGCACCGAAGTAGGCGGAGGAGAAGGTGGGTATTACACGACCGAGCAGTACTCAGAGATCGTGGCGTATGCGCAGGCTCGCTTCATTACGGTCGTGCCTGAGATCGACATGCCCGGGCATACCAACGCCGCCCTCGCGTCGTACGCGGAACTCAACTGCGATCATGTCGCTCGGGATCTCTTCACAGGGACAGCGGTTGGCTTCAGTGCACTGTGTGTGGACAGTGAGGCCACCTACGCGTTCCTCGACGACGTGATTCGGGAGATCTCCGCACTGACACCGGGGCCGTACTTCCACGTGGGTGGAGATGAGGTGCAGAGGCTGACTGAAGAGGAATACGCAGCCTTCATAGGTCGAGTGCAGGCTATGGTTCAGCGTCACGGCAAACGTATGGTCGGGTGGGACGAGGTGGCTCTGGCCGACCTCCAACCCGGCTCCATGGTGCAGATCTGGCGGCCGAGCTGGCCAGTGCCTGGCGTCGAGGTCGACTCGGCACAGGCCGCAAGGTCCGCGGAGTTCGAGGCAGGTATACTTTTTGCCATTCAGTCTGGCGCGACGGTCATCCTGTCCCCGGCGAATCGGGTCTACTTGGACCTGAAGTACGACAGCTCGACCGTGTTGGGACTCACCTGGGCGGGCATCCCGAATGTACGCGACGCCTACGATTGGAAGGTGTCGGAGCTATACGGTTCGATCCCTGAGAAGGCGATCGCGGGCATCGAGGCCCCGCTCTGGTCCGAGACCGTCGCCACGGCGGAGGACTTCGAGTACATGGCGTTTCCGCGCCTTGTGGGTGTGGCGGAGTTGGGGTGGTCCTCAGAGGCGAACACGAACTGGGCCGAGTATCGACTACGACTTGGTGCCCAACTGGCCCGCTGGACGGCACTCGGCCTGAACTTCAACCGATCGGCATTGGTGCCGTGGTCGTGAGCGAGGGAGGTCAGATGGACACCCTCAGCTTCCCCGTGCCTCAGCCCGCGGTGGCGTTCTTGCCTTACGATGTACTTTTCGCGGCGTGTCTCACGCGCGCCGCCTTTTCCCCGACCGAGATCGTAAGCCTGGTTGAAATAGAGTCGGCCGAGTCCCGGCCGGAACGGAACTTGAGATCTCGATTTCGTTGGACCTGGGCGCCTCGACCACCTCGAGCTCTTCTTTCGTGGAGCGTGCGTATTGATCCTTGGCGAATTCGTAACCCTTCACGATCTCGACCTTGGGCACGACAGCACGATCGGCCGGGTCGGTGTACTTCGACGGAGTGACCGTCTTGCCTAGATCCCTCCTTCCCTGAGAGGTTTGGGTTCCCACCACCACCCCATCTTTCGCCAGTCCCGCCTTGTCGACACCGACTTCGCTTCGCTCTGGATATTCATGCTGACGTTCATCTGGATCGCGGCAGGAACGGTCGGGGGTACGGCCGTCCTGTGGATCGCGTGCAGCCGGCTGGAAGCGTCGACACATCGACTGGCCGAGCACTACGGGATCCCTGAGATGGTGAAGGGATCGGTGCTCATGGCGGTGGCGTCGAGCATGCCGGAACTCGCGGTCGCGCTGCTGGCTTTTCCTGTCCACAAGGACTTTGAGCTGGGGATGTCGGCCATCATCGGGTCCGCCATCTACAACATCTTGGTGATCCCCGCGTTTTCGGTGTACGCCGCGGGGAAACCGATCAAGGCGAACCGAGACCTGATCTATCGGGAGGCTCAGTTCTACCTGGTCTCCGTGGCCGCCATCATGGTCGTGCTCAGCCTGTCGGTCATCTACTTCGGAGGAGTTGAGACCCTTGATTCAGGTCGGCGTCTCTTTCACGGGGAGTTTACCCGTCTCCTCGCTCTGATTCCGATTCTTCTCTATGGGCTCTACCTCTTTATGCAGCTTCAAGAGGTGAAGAGTGCTCGTCACGTCACGCCCCGTAGGGAGGGCATTAACGCCTTAAAGGAATGGACCGTCCTCGTCGGGATGGTCGCGGTGATCCTCGTCGGCGTTGAGATGCTGCTGCGTTCGACCCTCCTGCTGGCGGACACGCTCCACACCCCCACGTTCCTGTGGGGCATGACAGTCGTGGCTGCGGCGACTTCTTTGCCCGATACCTTCCTTAGCGTGAAGTCATCCCGGCTCGGTCGTACGGATGCGAGCCTGTCCAATGTATTCGGCAGCAACGTCTTCGATCTGCTTGTCGCGGTGCCGGCGGCCGTGCTCGTGGCAGGGGCGCTCACTGTCAACTTTTCACAGATCGTGCCGATGATGACGTTCCTGGTTATCGCCACGATCGCGTTGCTCACCTTCATGCTGCGGGACCTGGAGCTGAAGCGCTCGGAAGCGCATGCGATGCTGGCGCTTTATGTCGTGTTCGGGGCTTGGATGGCGCTCGAGGCCTTCGGCGTTACCCACCTTCTCGCGCTCGGGTAGGCTACGCGATAGCGTGGCCGTCTCTTGACCCTCACGTTACGTGAGGGCGTATCGTGATCTGCATCGATCACCACGGCATTAGGGAATACATCATGACGAACGCGAATCAGGGCCAATACCGGGACGAGGCGCGTGAGCGCTGGGGCAGCACCGACGCCTACAAGCAGTCGTCGAAGCGGACGAAGGGCTACGGCGACGCGGACTGGAAGCGCATCAATAAAGAGCAGTCCGCTACCGAGGCGGCGTTCGCCGAAGCACTTGCCGCGGGTGAACCCGCTGACGGCGCACGGGCGACCGACCTGGCCGAGGAGGCTCGCCTTCACATTGACGGGAGCTTCTACCCCTGCAGTCACGCGATGCACTCTGGGCTCGCTGAGATGTACACTGCTGATGAGCGGTTCCGGGCGCACTATGAAGACCGCGCGGAGGGGCTAGCGGCCTACGTTGCCGAGGCAATCAAGGCCAACGCCTTGCGTAGGCTCGGCTGAATTTCGGACGGGGCGGACTACCAGCCGCCGCGTCCCCCCTTCGCCCGAGGAGCCCCCGCCTTCACGGCTCGCGCCGCGACAGCATCGAACCCTGCGCCCGCGGACCATCCGGTTAACCACACGCCGCGTAGCCTCGCCCCCTGCTGAAGCCGAGTCCCGCCGGAACCGCTCCACCTGCGATTCTGCCGCCAGTGCCGTGAGCGAGAACCTACCCCGGCGGTGAGTCCTCAGCCGTGCTACCTGAGATCACTTCGGGATCACATACT
>ERZ890510.57-NODE-57-length-88171-cov-9.251725_pt1 | contig 88171 bp, 76 predicted proteins | sample MGYA00521265_ERZ890510 | MGnify/ENA primary metagenome ERZ890510 (study PRJEB32303, sample SAMEA104408624) | aquatic metagenome | biome: Brackish water; feature: Chemocline; material: water | place: Baltic Sea | collected 2014-10-26T21:54:00 | depth 110 m ... | reverse complement strand
CATCAACGCCGCCGCCCGGTGACTAGACCTCGGCGAAGTCCACAAGCCATGAGGCGGCGTGCATCGGTGAGTCCGAGACACTTCTGTTAAAGGACACTACCCCTTCACGAAATCGGCCTCTCCTTCAGCCATTGGTCGAACCACTCCATGGTCGAATACAGGCGATGCAGGGTGCGCCACGGAGTCCAGCCTCCGTGGTACGAATCCGGGTAGCGCACCATCTTCGCAGGCACGCCCTGTTTCTGGAGTGCCGTGTACATCTGTTCCGCTTCCTCGATGGGAACTCGATGGTCTGACTCACCGTGCACAAACAGCGTGGGCGTCGACACTCCCTTCGCATGTACGATCGGGGAGGCAGCGAGAAGATTCTCCAGGCCATCCTTTTCCCATGGCGCACCGTAGAATTCGGTCTCCTTCGTGCGCGGGATATCTGCCACGCCGTAGTCGCTCATCCAGTTCGATATCCCGGCTCCGGCCGTAGCGGCCGCAAAACGGTCCGTCTGGGTGATGAGCCAATTGGTCAAATATCCCCCATAGGAGTAGCCGGTGAGGCCCATGCGCCCTCCGTCGATCGGGAAACGCGCTAGGGCCGCGTCCACACCCGCCATGACGTCGTCATAGTCTTCGTCGCCCCAGGAGCCCCAGGTTCCCCAAAGAAAGTTTTCCCCGTAACCCGTGGAGGCCCGTGGGTTGGTGTAGAGCACGAAGAAGCCTTGCCCCGACTGGAGGTGGAAGTCGAACGCGAAGCTGTTGCCGTACGACCCGTGCGGCCCCCCGTGCATGTTGAGGATCATGGGCCAGGCGCGCCCATCCCCCGGCTGATACCCAACGGGAGGAATCACCCACCCCTCCACGTCGGTGCCGTCAGCACTCTTGAACTTCATTTGCTCGGGCGCGCTGAGCGAAAGCTCGGCGAGTAGGTCGGCATTGAGGGAGGTGAGTTGCCGGGGAGTGCCACCGAGGTCGCCAGCGTACACATCACCTGGATGTATTGCGGTCTGACGGACGTAGGCTACGCGACTGGCGTCAGCAGAAAAAGAAACCGATCCGAGGCGCTCCGCGCCCACCGTTAACTGCTCGACCTGCCCGGTCGCTACTTCGAGCCTGAAAAGGTGGGTGTCCCCACCAACGCCCGCCGTGAAGTAGAGCGCGCCGCCATCCGCAGCCCACGTGGGGTCATCCGGAAGGAGATCCCAGTCTTCCGTGAGATTCCGGCGCGTGGAGCCGTCGGCGCTGAACAACCACAGGTCCGATGGGGCGCCGTGGTCCCATCGCTCGCGGATCACCACGTCGAGACCGACGCCTCCGGATACCACGATCCATTGCCCATCGGGCGACCACACCGGCCCACGCCAGTTGTACTCGTCGTCGCTCAAGCGCGTCGTGATCCCATCGAGCGTGACCGTCCAAAGGTCCGCGCGCGGATAGGTGCTCTCGTCGCGAGAGTGTTCGTCCGCAACAAAGGCGAACCCATCACCCGTGGGCCGCCAGGACGCGCCCGAGACGCTGACAGGCATGTCGGTAACCTGGCGCGGCTCACCGCCTTCGCGTGGGAGAATGAAAATCTGGGCGGGAGGAGTCGCGTACGGGTCCCTCGGATCGGGGAGGTACCCCTGCCGGTCAAAGCGATACTGCATCCAGTCGTAGCTACGCCCGTCGAAACGATCGACGATCTTCTGTTCATCAGGATCGAGCGTCGGCTCCATGGCCCGCGCCAGCACCGGCATCACCGCCTGCGTGAAGGCGATCCAACGATTGGTGGGATCAAAGAGGGGTGCGCCAGCGAGCCCAGCGATCTGGAACGCCTCGCCCGGCCCGTCCATGCGCAGGAACCATGTGGAACTCTCGGAATCCTCGCCGGCCACGGCTCGGCGTGAGGAGAACGCCAGCAACGCTCCGTCCGGGCTCCATGTGGGATTGCTCGATTCCGTGGCCGGACTGGTCAGGCGCGATGGAGCAGATGCGCCATCTGTGCGCGCGATCCAGACTTCTGAGTGCGAACGATTCTCCTCCTCAAGCGTGCGGGTGCGCACGAATGCCACCGCGTCGCCGTCGGGCGAGATCGCGGTGGGCCCGGCTCGCTCGATCCGATAGTAGTCTGCGTAGGACAGCGGGCGGGTCTGGGCCTCAAGCGGCGCTACCGTAACCAGGCACGCTGCGAGGCAAAAGAGCAGTCTGTTCATGGAGTGAACATGCCCGTCGGGACCAACGGCGGGCAAGGACGCGGAGGGCCCCGTCATACGGAACGAGGGGCACCTCTGCCGCGGGGCGAGGCGAGGAGGCCCACGCGCGTCCCTTCGGACGCACTGGCCTCCTTGTCTCGCCCCGTCACAGGTCAGTCGTTCGCGAGAATCCGCGCGATCTCAGTCCGGATGTCCCGCAAATGGATGCGCGTCATGTTGTCACCGGCCCTGGAAAGTGCGGCGCCCACTGCCGTGTCGAGGTCCTGCAGTTCAGCACGCATGACCGCGCGGATGTCCGACGACCACGGCGCCGGGGCCGGGTCGTTGGTTCGCGTGAGTTCTTCTTCCGATGGGTTCAGCCGGCCATCGACCGCCTCAAGGAAGGCGCGCTGGACGTTGCGACGATACGTGTTCACGCGGATGCTCGGGGTATCCAACTCACCCCACACACCGGCGCGAAGGTCTGACATGAGGTTTGCCACGCCGTAGGTGGCGGCCCCACTCATGGCCTCGTACTCGATCAGACGCTCGAGTCGCGCTTGCTGCAGCAAGCTGTTCAGCACTCGGCTCTGCTGTGTGCGGAATCGGCCTACGACGCCCGTCGGCTCAATGCGACGCAGGATGTCCTCGTCCAGGAAGATCTCAGGTACCTGGAACGCGGTCGTCCCGAGGTAGCGCACCGCCTCCTGTTGGCGAGCGCGAGAGGTGGGCTGGTAACGAGCACCCGTCCCGTACTTCTCCTGCGTTTCTGCGCTCCCCACGATCGCGGCGACATGCCCCATGTACCGGCCCCATTGGTTGACCGCCTGTCCGTACATCGCTTCGAGCTCGCCGTAACTCTTCCCGGGTGTCTCCGTGACCCTGAGCATCATGTCCATGATGCGGCCAAGGTTGAGCATCGCGTATGTCGTCGACTGCACGGCATCCGCGTCACCTACCGCCTCGGTCAGGTTTCCGGCATCGGACTGACCGGCGTCCGACGTGGAGTAACGCAGCCAAGGGAAGTCGTCCTGCTGACGGGCCCATCTGTCCAGCGTGGGAAGTTCGTCGTCGGGGGAGTTCGCTCCCGGAATCTCGGCATAGCCCCAGTTCACCGCGAAGTCGTCGTAGGGACCGACCTTCGGTATGAGGTACTCGAGCGGAATGTTGTCCTCGGGCTGCGCCACATAGTTGAAACGCGAGTAGTCCATGAGCGTGGCCACGTGGCTGCCACCCATGCGCTCGAGGAAGCTCACGCTTCGGATGGAGTCCGCCGGGTACTGGGATGACGCCTTCATGTTGTGCGGAAAGCCGATGGAGTGACCGATCTCGTGGGTGACGACGTACTCCACCAACCGGCCCATGAGAGAATCCGGCAAAGGCAGCGTCTGAGCGCGCTCGTCCAGGTGGCCCACCTGAATGAAGTACCACTGCTTCTGCAACTGCATGATGTTGTGGAACATGTTGACCTCGCCCTTCAGGATCTGGCCTGAACGGGGGTCGACGGTCTGGCCGCCCGTCGCGTTGGCAACCGTAGAGGGCCACCAATAGATCACTGAATTGCGCGCATCATACATGGAGAAGTCAGGATCCTCCTCAGGCGTCGGGGCGATGCGCCCGAAAATCGCGTTGCTGAAGCCGGCCTTCTCGAAGGCGCTCTGCCATTGATCCACGCCCTTCGCGACCCAGGGCTTGAGCCAATCTGGAGTGGCCGGGTCGATCCAGTAGATGATGGGCTCGACCGGGTCGGACACCGCCGCGCCAGGGTTCTTCTTCTCGAGCCTGAAACGGTGAATGAAGCTCACCTGCTCCAGACGGTTGTCCGGTCGGCTGAAGTCGTACGCGCGGCTTGAGATGAAGCCCACGCGGTCATCCCGCCAGCGCGGCATCATGGCTTCGTCAGGGAGCCGCGCCATGCTGAAAAACATTTTCTTCGTCTGCGAACGCGCCGTGGCCGCGCCACCGCGACCACCTGCGGGGGCTCCACCTCGGCCGCCCGCCGACGGTGGGGGCGCCTGGCCACTTTGGGTGACCTGCACGTTCACTGCGTTGTCGAAGGACCACGTCTGCTCAACCCAGCTGCGCCCAGCGTTAATACTCGCGATGGGGGCGAGTTCAGGGATGTTCGAGATGAATAGATTCGACACGTCGATGACCGCTGAACTGTCGGCCCCAAAAGCCTCGATCGAATACCGCTGCAGCACGGGCCCGTTGCGGAAAGGTGCCACCGTGCGCCAGACAGCGTCTGTGGTATCCGCGATGAGGTCATACCGCTTCTCACGCAGGATCACATAGTTCCCGTCTCGCTCCCACTGCACGATCAAGCGCGGTCCACCGCCAAAAAAGGAACTGGCCTGCTGCAGCGTCGACTCAACCTGCCTGCCGATCAGCAACATCTCTTTGTTGAACTCGACGGTCGGGATCTCAAAAAAGATGTCTTCGCCCACCTTGTGGACGGCAAACATGCCGGGCTGCGACATCGCCTTGTCGGTGATGACCTCAGAGTAGGCTTTGGGGCCTTCCGATGGGGCCCCGCCACCGCCGCCGGCTCCTCCTCGACCACCGCCTGCGCTTCCTCCGCGTTGCTGCGGGGCCGCGGCCGGCGCCGGAGTCGCTGCGGAAGCGGAGCTGGAACACCCCGTCAACGGAAGAGCGAGCGCGAGGGCGACGCACCACAAGAGCGAAGGTCGACGCATGGTACCGTCTCTGGTCTGAATGGCAATCGAGCACCGAGGCTCGGTGGCCGAGAACCCGACTGTAGATGCTATTTTGTGGTTCGACAAGAGTGCGATGCCCCACAAATGCTCGTACAATCGAGGCGGAGGACTCAGTTGAGGTCCGCAAGAGGATGGATGGGGTCGGCCATGGCGTGGATGCCATCGATGCCCTCGCGGGCGTACATGGCTTCGAACGCCCGGACCACCGTCGGGTCGAAGTGGCTGCCTGAACAACGATTCAACTCGGCCATGGCCTCATCGGGTGGCATGGCGCCCTTATAGGGCCGGGCGTGCGTGATGACATCAAAGACGTCTGCGACCGCCACGATACGGGCCTCGATCGGGATCCTGTCGCCGGAAAGCGCATCGGGGTATCCGCTTCCGTCCCATTTTTCGTGGTGCGCGCGTGCGATTTTCGCAGCCACCTTAAGGACCTCGTGGCGGCTACTTCCGAGGATCTGCTCCCCGATCAAGATGTGTGCCTGGATGAGCGTGAACTCTTCGTCCGTGAGGCGTCCGGGCTTTCTCAGGATGCTGTCCTGTATGCCGATCTTCCCGACGTCATGGAGCGGTCCGGTGCGTCGAATCAGGTCGACGTGTCGCGCATCCATGCCCAGTTCCTCCCCGATCAGAGACGACATGAGCCCGACCCGTTCGCATGACGTCCCGTGATGTCATCGCGGTATTCGGCCGCTCGCGCCAAACGATGCAGAACCTCGGTTCTGGCGTCCTCCAGCTCGATGGTACGGTGCGCAACGACGCTCTCCAGATCGTTCTTCTGACCGTGGAGCGTCTGGGTAAGCCTGCGGGTGTGAAGCAGATTCTGAACCCTGGCTTGCGCCTCTGGCCAGTCGAAAGGTTTCTGGAGGAAGTCCATGGCCCCTGAGGCGAGGACCCGGCGCTTGGATTCGATATCGGCATCGCCGGTGAACACGAGAATGGGGAGGTATTCACTGGGTCCTACGAAGCGGGCCACTTCCGCCATCACGCTGAAGCCATCCATTTCCGGCATGTTTAGGTCTAGGACGATCAGGTCGATGTCGTGCTCCTTGATAGCGGAAACCACGTGACGCGGGTCCGTGAGGCCGACAGGGGAGGGATGCCCGGCTTTCCGGAGCAGCCGCACCATCGCCCGGACTACCGTCGCATCGTCGTCCACCACCAGGACCCGACCGACGACCCCGTGACCGGCAGCCAGCGGACGTTCTCCGGACATGTCGCGACTGTCGGCTTCGGGCCGTTCACTCGCCGGCTCGACAGACTCCTGTTTCGAGTCCAGGTCCCCGAGGAGGTGCCCGATCGTTGTCGTCAAGTCTTCGAACGTGATGGGTTTGGTGAGAAAGGCACTGCGCTGGCCAGGCGTGGCGCCCCAGTACACATCCTCCTGTGTGTACCCGGAAAGGTAGAGGGCTGGCAGATTAGGGAGGACGCGGGTCGCTAGGTCGACGAGTGTGAAGCCGCTCATCTCCGGCATGACGATGTCAGTGGCCACGAGATCGAACCCTTCCCCAGAGGTCACGTGATCAAGCGCCTCCCGGGGCGAGCTGCACGCGACGACGGATGCGCCGAGTTTCGTGAGCATCCGGCGAGTCGCCCTGAGCGTGGCCGCATCGTCGTCAACCAAGAGCACCCGAATGTCGGCCAGCGCGGTCGCTCGTTCGGGCACCCCCGCTGGCATCGATGTCGGCCGCTCCGTCGGCGGAGTACGAACCGCCCGGCCTCTCGATCTGACACAGTTCCTGCCCGCCTCTTTGGCGACGTACATTGCGTGGTCGGCGGCCGCGAGAAGCACATCCGGTGACCCCATAGCGGATGTCGCCTCAGCGACTCCGGCGCTCGCGGTCACGCTACCCCAGCCGAAATGGAGAGCAGCCAGTCGAGCCAGGATGTCTTCAGCAAAGGCGACGGCCTGAGACGAGGGGCATCCGGGCAGAATGGGTGTTCCGCCGAAAGACAGCGCGGCAAAGATGGTGAATACGAAGATCGCGCCGCCGCACATCAAGGTTGCTTTGGATCGTGAGATCCCGTGCTCATCGATGATGTAGACCGCGACGACTTCCAGTAGAGACATCGTCGAGGTCAGCGCCGCCAGGGCCACGAGCACGTAAAACAGGGGGCCGAGAAGCCTACCGAACGGCACTTCGGTATAGAACAGTTCGGGCAGCGAGATGAAGAGCATGCCGACCGTGGACCCTCCGACCTGCTCCCTCATGCCCGGCACCGAAAAGATCACCGAGAACATGATGACCGTCGCGACCAAGGCGATGGCGGTGTCGAGAATCACGATGACGGCTGACGCTTTTACAATCGACTGGCCGCGAGAGATGTAGGAGCCGTAGGTGATCATCGCGCCCATGCCGAGTGAAAGCGTGAAGAACGAGTGTCCGAGCGCTTCAAGAATGCCGTTCGGTTCAAGCTCAGAGAAATTCGGCTTGAAGATGAACGCGAGCGCCTCACCAGACCCGCTCATGCCCAAAGCCGAGATCAGCAGGAGCACCAGGATCGCGAAGAGCACCGGCAGGAACCATCGCGCGATGCGCTCAATGCCCTTCTGCACGCCGAGGTAGACGACTCCCACAGTGGCCATGCTAAAGCCAAGGGACAGGGCCAACTGCAGCCCTGAATTGCTCACCTGCTCCCCAAAGAGCTCCCCCAAAGAGACGCCTTGGGGGAGGCCGTTCAGGGTCCAGCCGACGCTTTTCACGAAATAGAAGAGCGACCAGCCCGCGATGACCGTGTAGTAGCTCAGAAGAATGAAGCCGCACAGCACACCCCACAGACCTACGAGGCCCCATATGGGTCCGAGCGCCTCCTTGAGGGCCCCGACCGCGCTTTTCTGGGTCTTCCGACCGATCAACAGCTCGGCCATCATGATCGGGAGCCCAACCGCGGCGATGCAGATGAGATAAACGAGAACGAACGCACCGCCGTTGTTTTCCCACGTGATGAAAGGGAATTTCCACAGGTTGCCGAGGCCGATGGCACTACCAGTGGCGGCGAGCACGAAGCCTAAGCTCGAACTCCAATTTCCGTGTTGCTGCTCCAGGGGAGGATGGCCAGCGTAGGCACGTTACGACGGCGGCCAACTGGGATTCGGCGTCAACATACCGGCCGTTTTGAACTCTCAACAGGCAATGGTTTATTCTTGCCCGTGGTCGGACGATTTCGTCCGTCCCGTCTCAACGACCCTCTTCAGGAAGACGCACCGTGCGGCGATGCATCGGAGCCCCCATCCTTGTTGCTTGCCTGGCGTTTGCGGCCTGCTCGGGGGAAGCGCGTACAGACCCCGATGGGGCCGCGCCCACCTTCCGAGCGGCGCTCCTCACCTCAGGCCCGGTGAGTGATGCCGGTTGGTATGCGGGTGCCTACGACGGTCTCATGCTTCTGCGCGATTCGATGGGCGCCCAGGTGAGTCATCAGCAGACGCGCACGCCGGCCGAGTTCGACGAAGCATTCCTGTCCTATGCTGCGGACGGGTACGATCTCGTATTCGCGCACGGCTCTGAATACATGGACGCTGCGATGCGGGCGGGGGAGCAGTTCCCCAATACGACGTTCGTTGTGAGCGGAGGTGGCAGCTTCTCGACGAATGTGGTGCCTCTCATTTTCGAGCTTTGGGAGGCGACGTACTTGGCTGGCATGGTTGCGGGTGGCATGTCGCAATCTGGGGTCGTCGGCATGGTGGGCGGCGTGGCGATCCCGCCGGTGCAGGGGACCTTTCGCGCCTTTGAAGCTGGGGCGCGGGCCGTTGATCCCGATATTGAAATCCTCGAGGCTTATACCGGGGACTGGAACGACGTTGCCGCGGCCAAGGAGGCCACGGTCGCTCAACTGCGCAGGGGTGCCGACGTCATCATTCACAACGTCGATGGAGCCTCGTTTGGTGTCTTCCAGGCGGTTCGAGAGGCGGTCGATGCCGGAGGCGTTGCGTGGGCCCTGGGTATGAACGGGAACCAGAACGACGTTGTGCCAGAGGTCATTTTGGGAAGCGCTGTGATCCGCATCGCGGACGCGTTCCGAGAGACTGCCGTCGCCTGGCAGGCCGGCGAAGTGGGGGGTGCCTCCATCTATGCCGGGTCGAGCACGGACATCGTCGACTTCGTGATCAATCCTGTACTCGCCGACCGGATTCCCGCCAGGCTGATTGCTGCGATGCAGGAGGCACGCGCCAGGGTCCGTTCAGGTGAACTCAAGGTACCGAGCGTGCCCTTTGTAGAGGGCGAGCCCGGAGCGTCGTGAACGACGTTCTCGTCCGCCTAGAGGGCATCACGCGCCGCTTTGGGGCGGTCATAGCACTCGCCGGCGCCGATCTAGAGCTCCGTGCTGGTGAAGTCCATGGCGTGTTGGGTGAAAACGGCGCCGGAAAAACCACGTTGCTGAATGTACTCGGCGGACTGGTCAAGCCAGATGCGGGCTCGGTCACCTTGGACGGAAACGTGGTCTCGTTGACGAATCCCCGGGACGCCTGGGCGTTGGGTGTGGGTCTCGTCCACCAGCACTTCAAGCTCGTGCCGCGGCTCAGTGTGTTGGAGAACCTCACCCTTGGAAGGCGGGCGCACGCCGGCCGATGGAGGTTGCCCCTAGCCGAAGTGCGGGCCGAGGCGATGGGGCTTGTGGCCGAGACCGGGCTGTCGGTGCCATTAGACGAGCAGGTCGAGTCGCTCGGAGTAGGTGATCGTCAGCGCGTCGAAATTCTCAAGGCGCTTCTGCGGCGGCCGCGCATTGTCGTTCTCGATGAGCCGACCGCTGTCTTGGCTCCTCCCGAGGTGGAGGGCCTGTTCGCGCTCCTGAGGCGCCTCGCCGCCGAAGGCCGAGCGGTCGTGATTGTGGCGCATAAGCTCGACGAGGTGCTGTCGGTGGCGGATCGGGTGACGGTGCTGCACGAGGGGCACACGGTGCTGACGGCGCCCCGAGCGGACGTTGACGCCAAGCGCTTGGCGTCGGCGATGGTGGGTACTGAGTCGGCGACGGTGCGTGGCACGCTCCGTGACGGGACGGGCTCGCCCACCCAGGCCAGCACAGCGTCACGGGACCTGGGCCCGGTCGTAGCGGCCTGTCTAGACGCCCGCGTCACCGGCCCTCGCGGAGATGTGGCGCTGGATGGTGTATCGCTCGAGGTCCGCCGCGGAGAGATCGTGGGTATTGCCGGCGTGGAGGGGAACGGCCAGAGAGAGCTAGCCCTCTTGTTTGCTGGGCGGGCCTCTGCAACGAATGGAGCCTGTGAGCTACCAGCCCGGGTGGGCTTCGTCCCGCAGGATCGCACGGATGAGGGACTCATCCTCGACTTCGATCTCGCGGAGAATGTCGCACTTTTGGCACACCGCATCTCCTCGGAGAGGGTCATGGACTGGCCTGCGATTCGCGCATCTGCCGAGCGCATCCGCTTGGACTTCGACATCCGCGCGCTCGATACGCGCGTGCGGGCTCGGACACTCTCCGGTGGCAATCAACAGCGATTGGTGGTGGGTCGTGAGATGGGCACCGCCACGGACCTGCTGGTCGTCGAGAACCCGACCCGTGGGCTCGACGTCGCCTCCGCGGAATTTGTGCATCGGCTGCTACAGGAACGCGTGGCCTCGGCAGACCCTCCCGGAGTCCTTCTGATTTCCACGGACCTCGATGAGGTGCTCGCGCTCTCCCATAGGGTGTTCGCGATCGTCCGCGGCAAGTTGATCGAGATCCGAGCGGAGGGCCGCACGAGAGAAGCGGTAGGACTGGTCATGCTGAGCGGATCGGCGGTCTGATATGCAGCGTTGGCATCCGATTTGGGTCGCAGTTGGGGCGTTGGGCGCCACCGCGATTTTCGCAGCAGGATCTCTTTGGCTGGGGGGGTTCGATCCCTTAACGGCGGCCGGCGCCCTGGTTCGGGGCTCTGTCGGGAGCACGACGGCGCTTTTCATCACGATGACCCGGGCAGTACCGCTCATCCTCACAGGACTCGCGGTGTCTCTCGCATTCCGGGCGGGCGTCTGGAATATCGGGGCGGAGGGGCAGCTCTATGCCGGTGCGATCGCGGCGGTGTCTGTGGGGATCGCCGGAGTAGGGCTACCCGCCCTCCTTCTTGTGCCGCTTGTGCTGGGGGCTGCTGCACTCGCCGGCGCCGCCTGGGCCGCCTTACCGGCGTTCATGCGCGTGCGGCTCGGGGTCGGGGAGGTCATCACCACGATCTTGATGAACTTCGTGGGCATCTACCTCGCGGCCTACGTGGTCAGCGGGCCGCTCCAAGAGGCCCGCGGCGTGTTTCAGCAGACGGACCCTATTGCAGAAGCCGCACGCCTTCCAATGCTCGGCTCCGGAACCCGCCTGCACATGGGATTCGCCTTAGCCATAGGCGTGGCCATCGCGTTATGGGCACTCTTTCGATGGACGAGGGTCGGATTCAAGATCCGAGCGGTTGGGGCGGCACCGACCGCCGCCCGCATCGCAGGGATGATTCCCGCCAACCGCGTGATCCTCGTCAGCTTCGTCGCCTCGGGTGCGATCGCGGGACTGGCTGGTGGCGTCGAGGTCGCCGGCGTGACCTACGCGTTGTACCCAAACCTGTCTCCTGGATGGGGTTATACGGCGATCGCCGTTGCGCTCCTGGCCGGCTTGCATCCGCTCGCGATTGTCGGGACGGGGCTGCTGTTTGGCGCGCTCGAAAGCGGCGCCGCCGCGATGCAGCGAGAAGCGGGCATTCCGCAGGCTTGGGTTTCTGCTGTGGTGGCGCTCGTGATCCTCTCGGTACTCGCCGCAGATCAGATTCGGAGGCGCAGGGCTGATGACTGAGGCGTTTGTGCTTACGGCCTTTCTCGAAGCCTCGGTGAGGCTTGGCGTTCCCTTGGCGCTCGCCGCCTTGGGCGAAACGGTCACGGAGCGTAGCGGCGTGATCAACATCGGACTGGAGGGCTCGATCATTGCCGGGGCGCTCGGAGGCGCGTTGGGTGCACTGGCCTTTGGTGGGGCCGCGGGCGGTGTCTTGGTTGGGGCAGCCGCGGGCTTCATTGTGGCGGTCGTCTTCGCCGCTTTTGCGATCGGTCTGGGCACGGATCAGATCATCACTGGGACGGCGATCACGCTCGGCGGCCTGGGCTTCACCGGAGCGATCTATCAGGCTCGATTTGGCGCGACTGGGGCGGCCCTCACGCTGCCGACGTTGGCGCCGATGCCGATTCCGTTGTTGTCGGACATCCCTGTGATCGGCTCGGCGCTCTTTGAGCAGGCCCCCACAGCCTATCTCGCGTACGTATTGGCTCCGGCTCTTTGGTACTTCTTGTTCCGGACCGAGTGGGGATTGGAGGTCAGGGCCGTCGGAGAGGAGCCAGATACGGCGGCGGCCGCCGGAGTGCGCGTGCGCTGGACGCGCTTCTGGGCGACCACGTTTGGGGGGACGCTCGCCGGTGTGGCGGGTGCTCACCTGGTACTGGCTCACGCGGGCACTTTCGCGGAGAACATGAGCGCCGGGCGGGGCTTCATCGCCATCGCCGTGGTGGTACTGGGCCGTTGGAATCCACCCTTGGTACTGGTGGCGGCGCTTGTGTTCGGGGGTGCTTCTGCGTTGCAGTTTCACGCCCAGACACTTGGGCTGGATCTTCCCTACCAACTTTTCCTCGCGTTCCCTTATCTGCTCACGCTCGCGGCGCTTGCCGGCTGGGTCGGCCGCTCGCGCGCCCCGGCGGCGCTCGCGTTGACGTGGCCCAGGCCGAGGTAACCCCGCGGGGTAGGTCCCCGAAGCGACGAACACACTCGGGTGCCCGGATGCCCGGGTGTCCTGACAATCACGCTGGGCTCTATCTTGTGTTCCTAGGCTGGTCCGATCTGTTCGAGGTGGGAGTAACAATGCGGTATTACGGTGTGCGGAATCTTGTTGTGGTCGCCGCGGTGGCTCTTTTGTTGGCAACCGGTCCTCGGACTGCCATGGGTCAGGCGCTCGACGGGACGGGTCTCGTGCCGACCGGCCTGCTGCTCAGACAGATGGATGGGGTGAAACGCGTCCTCATGATTGGCGCGCACCCCGACGATGAAGACACACCCTTCTTGGCGGTGCTGGCGCGGGGGATGGGTGTCGAAACGGCATACCTCTCTCTGACGCGGGGCGACGGCGGGCAGAACCTCATTGGGCCGGAATTGTGGGAAGGCCTGGGCGTCATTCGCACCGGGGAGTTGGAGGCTGCGCGCGCACTCGATGGCGGCAAGCAGTTCTTCACCCGCGCCTTCGACTACGGGTACTCCAAGACGTCTGAAGAAGCGCTCACTCTGTGGCCGCGCGAAGAACTGCTCTCGGACGTCGTCTGGATCATCCGCAAGTTCCGCCCTCAGGTCGTCGTCTCGGTGTGGAGTGGCACCCCGCGAGACGGCCATGGCCAACATCAGGCCTCCGGGATCATCGCTCAGGACGCATTTGAGGCGGCGGGAGATCCGAGTCGCTTCCCGGAGCAACTGGCGCTCGGTGTCGCGGCATGGACGCCGGCGAAGCTCTACATGTCATCAAGGCGGAGGGAAGGCGGAACGCCTCCTGAGGCTCAGGTGGTCATACAGACGGGGGGTAATGACCCGCTTCTTGGCCGCTCAACGCAGCAGCTTTCCGCCCTCAGTCGGAGCCAGCACCGCTCCCAAGACATGGGTTCGGCACAGCCGCTGGGTCCGCGCACCGCGGGGGCGATCCTCATGGCGACCCACGTAGAGGGGGCTGCCGGTGACCTGTTCGCAGGTATCGATACCACGCTGGCAGGGCTCGCCTCAGGGGTCGACGCCACGGTCGCCACGGAGGTTCGGCTTCATCTCGAAGCTTATCGATCCGAAGTGGCTGCGGCCCAGCGTTCGTTGGGCCTGGAACCAGCCGGCGTTGTGCCGATCCTCGCGTCCGCGCTCCGCCACCTCAGCATGGCGAGCACCTCCGCAGGCCCCGAGGCCATTGAGTTCCAAGCGGCACTAGCCCAGAAGGTGGATTTGGCTACCCGCGCGCTCATGGCCGCAGCCGGCATCGTGTGGGATGTACGGGCTGACGACGACCTTGTTGTTCCTGGCCAGGTTGTTGAGGTGCAGGCGCAGCTGTGGAACGGAAGCCAGTTCCAGTTGGCGCTGCCAGAAGTGGTTGTGCCCAGTCAAATGGGGTCGGCTCGCGAGATCGGCGTGGAGGGGCTCGAAGTGGGCGGTAGCGTGGCTCCGGAGAGCCTCGTGACCTTCCGGTATGCGGTGACGATCCCCGAGGACCAGGACCCCTCGCGGCTCTATTTTTTACGGGAGGCCCGGGACGGCGCCCGTTACCGTTGGCCCGACAACCCTGAGGTGTGGGGGCTGCCCCGTGACGAGCCCAGTTGGAGTCTCGGTCTGCGTTTCACGCCTTTCACAGGAGGAGAGGCCGTTGGGGGCCGTATGACGACAAGCGCACCATGGCGCTACGTGGGGGTCGACCAGGCGCGCGGCGAGTTCGTGAAGCCGGTATTGGTGGTTCCGGCGGTGTCGGTGCGGGTAACGCCGGCTGGGCTGGTGTGGCCGGAAAGCCGCACGGAGGCGCAAACCGTGACCGTTTCTGTGCGGTCGCAGGTCGAGGAGGGAGCCACCGGTGAAGTGACGCTCGATGCACCTGAAGGGTGGAGCGTCACACCCACTTCTCAGCCGTTCGACTTTGGGGCCGCCGGCGCCGAGCGCACGCTCAGTTTTGAGGTGCGCCCGAGTGGGGCTCCGGGTGCTGGAGAGCATGTCCTTCAGGCCGTGGCCCGGACCGAAGACGGTCGCAGCTACACAGAGGGCGTCTCGTTGATCGACTACGAGCACATCGAGCGCTCCATCATGTACACCGATGCCGCGACGAATGTGACCTTTTTGCCGGTCTCTGTAACCCCGGGCCTGCACGTCGGCTACATCATGGGCACCGGAGACGACGGGCCACTCGCGATCAAGCAGATGGGTGCCTTCGTCGAGCTTCTGTCCGAAAGCCAGGTACGTGATGGCGCGTTCGGTGCGTTCGATGTGATCGTTCTTGGCGTCCGCGCCTACGAGACCCGCCCCGACGTACGTGCCGCGAACGAACAGCTTCTCGATTTTGCACGTGCGGGTGGCACCGTCATCAATCAGTACAATCAGGACCAGTTTTCCAGCGGCGGGTATGCGCCGTATGCGCTCACCATCGGGAGGCCCACCGCGCGGGTTGCAGACGAAACCGCGGTGATGACGATCCTTGAGCCGGATGCGCCGCTCTTCACGACGCCGAATCAGATCACCCAGGCCGACTTCTCGGGGTGGGTCCAAGAGCGCGGGTTGTACTTCGCGAGCGAATGGGCTGATGACTATGTGCCGATGCTCTCCATGAACGATCCTGGTGAAGACCCGCTTCACGGCTCGGTTCTCGTCGCCTCGGTTGGTGAAGGCATTTATGTATATGCGGCGCTCTCGTTTTTCCGTCAGTGGGCTGGGCAGGTGCCTGGGGCGTATCGGCTGTTCGCCAACCTGATCTCGCTCGATGCGGCTGACTGGGCAGATTTTGTCTCGCGGCGCTGACAAGGGTCGGCGTCGTTTGACCCAGTTGGCGCACGCCCTTGTTGTGTGTCTGGTCGTCGTGCTTTCGGCCTGCGAAGGCTCGGGGGGGCGCACACTCGTGGTGTATTCCCCGTTGTCGCCTGAAATGGTGAGGTACGCGGAGGACCGCTTCGAGCAAATGTGGGCGGACGTCGACGTGCGCATGGTTCGTCTTGATGACGCTGCCGCGATGGAGCGAATACGGAGCGGCCGAGGCGACGGTGACGTGTGGTGGGGTGCGGCCTCAGATGTACTCGCGGAGGCCTCGCGTGACAGCCTCTTGGAGTCGTTCAGACCGTCGTGGATCGAAGCGGGGTCGGCCATGGCGGGCGCGAACGACGACGACCACTGGCAGGCTGCGTCCGTCTCCCCGTTCGTGATCGTCTTCAACCGCGAAGTCACTCAAATCTCCCGTGCGCCTCGGGACTGGGCGGATCTTTTCCATCCCCGCTGGCGCGGGGGTGTTGTCGTCCTAGACCCGGCGAAGGACGGCACGGGGGCCGCGTTTCTTTCCGGAGTGATTGAGCACGCAGTCCTTGAGGACGGGGACCCCGTGGCTGGGTTCGATTGGCTCACGCGGTTGGACGCTTCGGTCGGTGCCTACGCGGCCGATTCAGAGGAGCTCATGAGAATGCTTGAGAAGGGCGATGCCCTCATCGGCATCCTGCCGGTTCACGTAGCGGAGCGTCTTCGCCACGACGGTGCAGGCTGGCTACACTACAACCATCCCGAGACCGGGTCGCCGGCACTTGTGCTCGGTGTCGCGATGCTCCGTGGCTCCCCGGAGCCCGACTTGGCCCAGGAGTTCATCGAGATGACAGGGGTGGAGCTGGCTACGGAACTGGCGGCTGGCGACTGGTGGCTTCCCGCGCACGGACCTCTATCAAAGGCTCGATATCCTGAAGGACATTTCTTACCAGTGTCGGCGATCCCATGGCGGCCGAACCCGGCGCTCTCAGGCGAGGAGGCGGGGAATTGGCTGGCCCAGTGGGAACGTGACGTTCGCGGCCGAGGCGGGAGTTTGTATTGATGACGAAGCCGCGAAGCGTGATCGGCGCGAAGCTGGTCGAGTTGGGGCTCGAGGCGGTGATGGTCGTATTCGCTGTACTGATCGCGCTGGCGGTTCAGGAGTGGTCCGATGACCGCCAGATGTCCGAGTTCGCCGATCGTGCACGCGCGGCGGTGCTAGCCGAGGCCAGGGCCAATCTGGAAGAACTCCAGACCACCAGTGCGGGTTTGCTACAGAGGCAGGAGAGTCTCAGGGTCGCGCTGCAGGACGGAGACCTCGCGGCGTTGGGTGGCAATGTCGGTTTCACCCTGCCTGAGATCTCCGCCGCTGCGTGGCGTGCCGCTCAGGTAAGCCAGGCTGCTCCGTACGTGGACTACGATTGGATGATCCAGGTGGCACGCCGCTATGAGGTCTATGACCTATACCGCACCGTCCAGGATTAGATTCTCGAGACGATGAGCGTGGCTCTTTGGGGCAGGCTGACCCTGGAGGTCGTGGCGGAACTCTTCGGTCGCATGGCTTTGCTGACCGATGTGCACGCCCAACTCATCGAACGATTGGTGGCGATCGACTCCGCGCCGTCTACGGAAAAATGATCTGGTCCGGCCCGATGCTCCCATCAAGCCTCGCGTCAGCCTTCCGGTAGGGCTACGACGACCTAACCGAGGACCTCAACTAGGACTCAGCCGCCTCCGGCCCGCCACCAATCACCATGCCGACGACGACGACCGTGACGGCGCCAATTACGTTGTGCCACAGGAACGATACCTGGGGAGCCCCAAACGTCACGGCAGCCACCGTACCCATCCCCGCGAGTAACCCGACGAAGGCGCCACGGCCCCCCGCCCGCGAGGTCATCGCGAGCAAGAAAACCCCGAGGATCGAGCCATAGAAGAACGAGCCAAAGCGGTTCACGACCTCAATAAGTGACCCCAGAGTCGCTGCATATACCGCGACGACGCACGCGAAAGCACCCCATAACCCGGTGGCGTACTTCGACACCTTCAAGTAATGGGCGTCGTCCGCCTCTGGCTTCCACCACCGCCGATAGAAGTCGATCACGCTCGTCGTGGCCAGGGAATTGAGTTCGGCCGCGATACTCGACATCGCCGCCGCAAGCACGCCGGCAATGAATAGCCCTGTGAGTCCAATCGGCAGTTCTGAGAGCACGAATCGAGGGATGATGTAGTTCACGTCTCGCGACGATTCGCCCGTCACTTCCTCGGCCATCGCGAGCGCCTCTCCGCGGATCACCTGAATCTCGGCTTCGCGGGCCACGAAGGCCTCCATCGCTGCGGCTTCCGACGCCCCATCGTCCGCATCGGCCACAGACCTTGCGGCGCCTTCCCTCAGGGTGAACGTGCTCTCATATCGGGTTTGCAGCGCGTCGTAGGCCGCCCCGCGCTCCGCCTCGACCGCCATCTCGTGTGCGGGGTTGAACAGCAGAGGCGGGCGCACGAACTGGTAGTAGACGAAGACGCCGACGCCGAGCAGGAGCACCAGTGCCTGCAAGGGGATCTTCCAGTACGCACTCATGAGCAGGGAGCTGCGCGCCTCGTCTACGGACTTGGCCGTCAGGTAGCGCTGCACCTGACTTTGGTCTGTCCCGAAATACGACAACATCAGGAACGTGCCCCCGATGATGCCCGACCAGAACGTGTACGTCTCTGTCAGGTTGAAGCTGAAGTCGAACGTTTTCAGGCGACCCGTCGCTCCGGCAATGCGTAGTGCGTCGTCAGGGGACACGGGCATCTGGAAAATGAGCACCGCCACAATTCCCACGAGCGCCACGACGATCAGTACCATCTGCTTCACGTCTGCCCACGCGACCGCCTGAACGCCGCCGATCATTGTGTAGATCACGGTCGGAATGCCGATGATCGCCACACTCCACACGAGCGGGAAACCGAAGATCGCGCTGAGGACCACGCCGGGTGCAGCCATGATCGTGCCGGCGGACATCCCGCGTGACAGCAAGAACAAGAAGGCCGTCAAAGACCGCGTCTTCGCGTCGAAGCGACGCTCGAGGTACTCGTAGGCGGTGTACACGCCCGAGCCATGGAGAAAGGGCACCAAGGTGACGCCAAGGATCACCATCGCGATCGGCAATCCGAAGTAGAACTGCACGAAGCGCAGCCCCTCGGTCGCGCCCTGGCCCGTCGTTCCGATCATCGTGATCGCAGACAGTTGCGTCGCCATCACGGACAGGCCCACCACCCACCAGGGAAGGCTCTTACTTGCCAGGAAATAGCCTTCGATGGTGTCGGTGTCCTTCGACTTCCTGATCCCGTCGATGATCATGTACGCGAGGTACACGATGACGATGAGCCAATTGATCCAATGCATGACCGTTTAGCTCCTCAGGCGTGGTAGCGCATCTGAAGGAACCAGAGCAGCGCCAGAGCGACGATTTGGACCGCCAGGACGCGGAAGAGCGTGCCCTTGAAATTCGACTGCGGCGGTGGGCTCGCGGTGGGATCGTCAGTGGTCATGTGGCGGCCTGAGGGTGCGGGAAGGTGCGACGGCAAACTTCCAGCATCAGCCTGATGGCGCAACCCGATCCAGCTTCGGTCGCAAGCATCGCCATCAGGTTTCGAGAACAGAAGAGACACATGACGACGAAGACCGAGTGGTGTTCGAGTTGTCGTGGCCGCCGCGATCACAGGACCCGTCGTATGCGGGGCGAGGCGGCGATCGGCGGATGTCCGCACCCGTCGCGCTCCCGGCGGGCGCAACTATCGCCGGCGACTTATCGCAGTGAACACATGTCTTTCCCGACCTCTTTCTTCGCTGGTCGGGGGTTCCGGCTGTTCGTCGCGCTGCGGCTCGCTGCCAAGGGACTCCGGCGCTCGCCTGGGACCACATTCCTAGCGATCGCGATCCTATCGCTCGGCCTCGCCCTGCCTTCAACGTTTTTTAGTCTCTTGGTCGGGGCGATTCGTCCCATTCCGGTGCCCGCGGGAGACCGTGTGGTGAGGGTGAAGGTCATACAACCGGAAAGGAGTGGCGCGCCGCTCCTCGTTCTGCCCGGCGACTTGGTCTCGCTCGGCCAGGTGGAAAGCCTCGAGTCGCTCGGCGGTTTCCGAACGTTCTCGGGCACCATCGTAGACCCAGGCTTTGCCGCCACGAGGGGTCAGGCTGGCTGAGATGACGCCAGAGGTGTTCACCCTTCTTAGGGTCCTTCCACGGCTCGGCCGATTTCCGAGAGCGGACGATCAAGGACAGACCCTCCTGATCGGGCACGATGTTTGGCGGGACAGCTATGAGAGTGACCCGGGGGTCTTGGGTCGGGTGGTGGAGATCGAGGGCATGAACCGCACCATCATTGGTGTGATGCCGGACGGCTTCGGCTTTCCGTTCAACGAGGACGCTTGGACGAGCTTCGCCCCGAACGTGAGCGGCCCTGACCCGATCGAGTTCGTCGGGCGGCTGGCCGAGGGGGCGAGCGAGCGGTCAGCGACTGCGGAGTTGGCAGTACGTTGGGCTCAACTCGACGCCGGACGGGAGACCGAACGCACCGGAGGGGTTCTTCAGGTTCTTCCGTACACGGGCGGGCGGGGCGAAGGCGGGGAGGCCGTGGCGTTCGTTGGCTTGGTCCTCGTGGCGCTGTGCCTCCTCCTGATTTCCTGCGCGAGCGTGGCCAATTTGTTGTTGGTGCGCGCCACGGAGCGGGTGCGCCCATTGAGCATTCAGGCCGCCCCCGGCGCTAGTCGTGGGCAGATCGCTATGCAACTGCTCTTAGAGGCATTCCTCGTCGCCGTGGCTGGCGGGCTCGCGGGACTCTTCTTCTCCTGGCTCATGATCAACGGAGTCCAGAACGGGCTTGCCGCGGAGCACTTCGGCTACTTCTGGATGCGGATGTCGCTCGACGGTCAGGTGCTGGCGTTTAATACGATCCTCATTGTGGGGGCGGCCCTAGTTTCGGGTATGCTGCCGGCGGTGAGGGTTCTGAGGCTGGACGTGCAGCAGGTCCTCAAGGAGGAAACCGCGGGCTCTGCGATGAGTGGAGGAGGGACCTGGAGTCGAGTCTTCGTGACCGGGCAGCTCGCCCTCTCCTGTGTGGCTCTGGTGGCCTCAGGGCTCACGGCGCGCGCCATGAGTGGGTCAGGAAATTTCGCGGGAGATCTTCCGACTGAGGAAATCTTGATCGCGTCCTTCTCCTTCGATGCCCAGTCGCCGCTAGAACGGCAGATTTTGGTGGACGCACTCGAGGAGGGACTTAGAGTCCTGCCGGGCGCATTGACGGCGGCGGTTGCATTTGGCGCACCCGCGTATGGCGAACAGTGGGGGCAGCTTGAGCTCGATCGTCCCTTCGACGCTTCAAGTGGAACGCGTGACTTCGTGAATTGGAACGCGGTCACGCCGGCCTACTTCGATGCTTTGGATGTTGCACTGCTCGCCGGCCCGCCGCGGCTACTGCGGCCATCGACCGATGGTGAATGCGCTCCGTGGATACTACGACGGGCTCTGCAGTGAGGGTGAGTTCGATCGGGCCACAGCCACGATGGATCGTGTGCGGGCTGGGGCCGCGGCCATCAAGGCATTCGAGGAGTTTGGGATCGCTGGTGGTGCTGTTTCTTCGGCAACTCCGGAGCTACAGAGCGCGCTCGATGACGCCGCCGCCCGCATCACGGCGATTCGGGGTCGGATTCGCGGTTAGGCTGCTCGCGATCACGCTCCACCAAAAGAAATCGGCCCCGCCTAGTAGGGCGGGGCCGATTTCTTCTCGCGGATGTTCTGTCGGGCCGGGTCCGACCGCCTCACTAACGTCGGTGCCTTCCAAGCCCCTCGTCTAGGCCCCTTCGTTTGTCAGCGGCCCTTCTCACCCTGCGGCCACGGCGCGCCTTGGTTCTCTGCAGCGATGGCGCCAATGCCACGGTACAGGAACTTCTGCACGCGCTTGCCCTCGTAGGTCTCCGTCGTGTAGATGTTGCCCTCTGAGTCCGTTGCAATCGAATGCACGGCGAAGAACAACCCGGGCTGACGGCCGCCGTCGCCGAAACTGGTCAGTACCTCAAGTGACGCGCGGTCCATGATGTACACCTTCATGTTCTTCCCGTCGGCGAGGTACATGTAGGTCTGCGCGGGATCGCGGGAGAATGCGATGTCCCATGTGGATCCATCACCCAGCGTGAGGGGCGCGATAATCTTTTCAGTGACGAACGTCCCGTCTTTCTGAAAGACCTGAATCCGATCGTTGGGACGGTCACAGACATAGACCAGTCCATCGTCCGTCGGTTCGGCACAGTGCACAGGACTCCGGAACTGTGTGATGAGGGGAGCATTCGGATCGTAACGGCCCATGTCCTCATCGCTGGGCACGTTGCCGTAGGCGCCCCAGAAACGCTTTACCTCACCAGAGTTCATGTCGAGCACCGCGACGCGCTTGTTTCGGTACCCGTCGGCGACATAAACCTCACTTGCGCCTGGGTCGAAGGAGATCTTGGCCGGCCGCCCAAAGTGCTCGGTTGAGTTGCTACCCAGATCCGTACCCGGTATGCCGTACTGCGCGAGGAATTGACCGTCCTTCGTGAACTTCAGCACATGACCGTCACCCGCACCGTTGCCGCCGATCCAGACGTTGTCCATCGGATCGATGCTGATGCCGTGGTTCGACGCCGGCCAGGTGTATCCCTCGCCCGGACCGCCCCATGAGTCGATGAGATTGCCGGCGGGGTCGAACACCAGAACGTAGGGGGCGGGCAGGCAGCACTCGCCACTCGGCGGATCCGTCGACGCGCCGATCTCGGTGCGCTCATTGAGCGGAGCCTGACGATGGATGATGTAGACGTTGTCTTGGGAGTCGATGCCGACGCCCACGACCGAACCCATCACCCAGTGGTTGGGGAGCGGTTGCGGCCAGAACGGATCCACCTCGAACATAGGGGCGGTCGCTGCGCTCGCCGCCAGGTCAGAGGCGCCGGTTTCGTCGAGTGCGCACGACGCCAGACCGAGCGCCGCAATTGCGGGGACCAAAGCCAACCCGAACATCATGTTTCGCTTCTGCATCATGCTTCTCCCATGGACGGAACTCAGGGACGCGGCCCAAGCGCGATACGCTACGGAACTCAAGCCGTTCCGGCAATCCGGCCCGCGGTCGTGCAGGGCGAGCGCCGGCTGAGCCGCACGGGTCGAAGGGGGTACCCTGCCTAGGCAGGGGCGGACGCGCGGAAGGGGTACGCATGGCCTAGGCAGAGGCCGCACCGGCGGGTGGCTTACGATGCCTGGCCAGAGGTCGACACGCGGGTGGGGACTGGACTAGAGGGCTTCGTCACCCGAAAGTGCCTCACATGACCAGTTCCGAACTCCGTCGTCACGGCCGCCTCGCGGGCCTCGTCGTCGCCCTCGTGCTTCTACTTCCGTCTTGGCCAGAGGCGCATGAGATCCCGGCAGACGTCACCGTACAGGCGTTTGTTCGGCCTCAGAATGGGAGGCTGCAGTTCCTGGTTAGGGCCCCGCTTGGGGCCATGCGGGACTTCAACTTTCCCGTGCGTGAGCCGGGATACCTGGAGATCGCGGAGGCGCAGCCGCTCATTGAGCAAGCTGCGCTCCAGTGGGTGGGGGAATACGTTCACTTCTTCGAAGGAGCCCAGGCGCTCCCGCCGCTCGAGCTGGTGGCAGCGCGCATTTCGGCTCCCAGTGATCGATCGTTTCGGGCCTACGAATCCGCCCTCGCCAACATGTTCTCGGAACCCTTGCCCGCGAGCACGGAGCTGCCGCCGGGCCAGGCGATGTTGGACCTTCTCTTCGAGGTAGCGATTGCGGCAGATGCGTCCGAGTTCTCCGTCGATGCCCGAATGGCGCACCTCGGGGTGCGCACGGTGACCGTGCTCCGCTTCGCACCGGCGGACGGCCCCGAGCGGGCGTTTCAATACGCCGGCAACCCAGGACTCGTGCGCCTTGATCCCCGATGGCACCAGGCGGCGTGGCGTTTCATCGTGCTCGGTTTTGAACACATCCTGGACGGGATCGATCACCTTCTTTTCCTGTTCTGCCTGGTCGTGCCGTTCCGGAGCTTCCGGGCGTTGGTGCCGATCGTCACGTCATTCACGGTCGCGCACTCCATCACGCTGATCGCGTCCGCGCTTGGGCTCGCGCCTGACGCGCTCTGGTTCCCTCCGCTGATTGAGACCCTCATCGCGGCCTCGATCGTCTTCATGGCCTTCGAGAACATCTTGGGCGCGAAGCTCGGCAGGAGGTGGATGATCGCCTTCGGATTTGGTCTGGTGCACGGCTTCGGCTTCTCATTCGCGCTGTCCGAGTCGCTCCAGTTTGCGGGCGCTCATTTACTCACGTCGCTCCTGTCGTTCAACGTCGGGGTGGAGTTGGGTCAGCTCTTCGTGCTCGCTTTGACAGTGCCGGTGCTCGATTTGCTCTTGAGAAAGGTCGTCCCCGAAGTCGGAGGAATCGTGGTGCTCTCGGCGGTCGTCGCGCACACGGGCTGGCACTGGATGCTCGATCGCGGCGGGCGCCTGCTTCGGTTTGATCCTCGCGCCCCCGTGGTAGATGCCGGGCTCATGGTTGCCGCTCTTCGGTGGCTCATGCTGGGGGTGATTGTGCTGGGGGCTGCGTGGCTCCTGCGAGTGGGCTTTGGCTGGTTGGACCGCCGCACGTCCCGTGAGGTCTGACCTGACGGGCACGAACCCGGCGCCGGAACGCTGGCGTGGCGCCCACGGCGCCCCCAATGTCATGGCTCTGAACACAATCTGACCGTTCGTTTCGTTGGAGGACCTAGGATGGCTCGTTTGACCCGTGTCTGTAGTGCGCTCGCCGCTGCGCTGACGTTGATCCCGTTTCTTGCGCAGGCCGCCACGGCCCAGATGACGGCTCCCAATCCGTATCGGACCGTCGAGGGCGTTTGGGCCGAGCTCCCCAACGGGCGCACTTGGGGCTCGACTAGTGCGGTGTACCCAGCTCCAGATGGAATGTCGATCTGGGTGGCTGACCGGTGCGGAGCGAATACCTGTGTGGGCTCGGACGTCGATCCCGTCCTGCGCTATGATCTCGACGGCAACCTCATGACGAGTTTCGGGGCCGGTATGATCGTCTGGCCTCACGGAATGTTCGTTGATGCTGAGGGCAACGTCTGGGTCGCAGACGCGGTCGGCTTCGGGGACACGCCCCCGGGGCGTGGGCATGTGGTCCTGAAATTCAGCCCAGAGGGCGAGCTTCTCATGAAGCTGGGAGAAGACGGTGTCGCGGGAACGGACCAGTCTCACTTCGACAGGCCGAACGACGTCTTGGTGGCGCCCGACGGGAGCATTTTCGTCGCCGACGGACACAACCCGACCGGCAACAACCGCATCATGAAGTTCGCAGCGGACGGCACCTTCTTGCTCGAGTGGGGCACGACCGGCGGAGACAATGGGGAGTTCCGCGAGCCGCACGCCCTCGCGATGGACTCTCAGGGCCGCCTCTTCGTGGCAGACCGCTACAACAACCGCCTTCAGCTCTTCGATCAGGAAGGCACGCACTTGGCCAACTGGTCCCAGTTCAGTCGCCTGAGCGGGATCTTCATCGACAAGAACGACGTGCTCTACGCGGCCGACTCGGAGTCAAACGCGCGACGAAATCCTGGTTGGAAACGGGGGATCTATATCGGCTCTGCAGTGACTGGCTTTGTCGAGGCCTTCATCCCAGATCCCGAGCCCGATCCTGACAATTCAGGAACGAGTGCGGCCGAGGGTGTCGCCGTCGACGCTATGGGCAATGTGTACGGCGCCGAGGTCGGGCCTCGAATGCTGCGGAAATACATCCGCCGCTAAGGAGGATTCCGCGAACGACGCGTCAGCCAGCGATGAGTCTGTTCGTGCGGCTACCGCCCTCGCGCGGAGCAAGTGAGGAACCAAAAGCGCCGACGACCCCCGAAGGGTCGCCGGCGCTTCTTGTTCGGTGCTCGACTCCGTGACGCTAGAAGTCGCTCCAGTCCTTCTCCATGACCTTCTTATAGACCTCATACTTGACGAATAGCTCGACGATGTCGCTCTCGAGTCCGCCTTCCTCGGCCTCCCATCGCAGAATCTGGATCGCCTTTTCCAACGGCATCGCTTTCTTGTACGGCCTGTCCGACGCGGTGAGGGCATCGAAAATTTCGCACACCGTCATGGTCCGAGTTTCTAGGCGGAGCTTGTCGCCCGTGACACCATCGGGGTAGCCCTTGCCGTTGAGTTTCTCGTGATGGCCACGCACGATTTCGGCAATCCGCGCGAGGTCGTCGATCCAGGGGATGTTGAGCAAGAAATCGTAGGAGTGCACAACGTGCGACTCGATTTCCTTGCGCTCGGCCTCATCCAAGCTGCCACGTTTGATGGAGAGAAAATGGAGTTCGTCCGGGGAGATATAGGCTTGCTCGTTGCCTTCCGGGTCAAAAAAGGTGCGCTTGGCGATGTCCTGAAGGATGCCGGCGGCGTCTTCATCGAGCACACGCGGGACGTTGGCCTGGAAGACCGCTTCCTTGTAATCACTCAGCGTAGCTAGGTCCTCCGCGAGCTTGGCTTGGATGCTCACGATGGCCTCAGCCGCCCCCTCCACGCCCTGGCCCTGAAGCGCGTCCGCTCTTGCCTCGGCAGCGTCCGCCTCGAGCGTCTTCTTGATGAGCGCGAAACGAGACGTCACGTGAGCCCCCATCACTGGAGGAAGCTTGTCCTCTTTAACCAGAGTCGCTTCACGCACGCCGATCTTCCCAAAGTCATGGAGGAGGCCGGCGTAACGGAGCTGCCTCATCTCTTCGGGAGTGAAGTTCGCGTCGGCGAACGGACCCTCGGTCTGTCGGTTGATGACCTCTGCGGTCTCACAGGTTAGCTCCGTGACTCGCACCGAGTGACCGGCCGTAGTTGGGTCTCGCCGGTCGATCGCGGTCACGCTTGCTTTGATGAAGCCCTCAAGGAGATTCTCGATGTCCTGGTACAACTGGCCGTTCTCAATGGACACCGCGGCCTGCCCTGCGAGCGAGGAGACGATGCTCACCTCCCGCTCCGTATAAGGGAGGACCCAAAGGTCGGAGTCCTCATCCGTGTGGATCTTCGCCGAGGGCTCGTTCTTCCTGTTGATCAACTGCAGCACGCCAACGCACTGGTCTTTGTGATTCACCATCGGGACCACGAGCATCGACTTGGCTCGATAACCGTGGATGTCGTCGAAGGCCGCCCGGTTGAACGAAAATGGCATATCTCCAGGCATCTCGTAAACGTCCGCAATGACGAGCGGCTCGCCTGTGAGTGCGGCGTATCCGGCTGCACTGGTTTTGCTCAGCGGAAGCGAAAAATCCGGGGAGGGAAGGTCGGGCAACGTGTCGTTCTGGGTGCGAAGAAAGTGAAGGACTCCTTCACCGGCGTCGTTCTCCTCCACGAGATACAAGCTGCCGGCATCGGAGCCGGTGAGCCTGCGCGCCTGGGTAAGTATCAACCCAAGAAGTCGATCGGGATCGCGCTCACTCATGAGCGCCATCCCGATCTTGTTCAACTCACGCAGCTGACCGCGCGCGTGCTCAAGCTCTTGTTGCGTGCGCGCGAGTTCGTCGCGCAGCGAAATCGCATCTACGTCGGGTTCGGTCATCGCATCAATGCATCGGCCTCCGAGCCTCGGTCTCTCTCCCGAGCGTGTTGAGAATTTCACCCTTGAGCATGTAGAGGTCGGCACTCATGTCGCCCTGGCCCTCCAGGTCGTCGATGGCCTGATCCGCGTCGTAGAACAATTCCAGGTCACGCAACACGACTGCTGTGAGGAAGAGGCCGTCGGACATCGGATCGAGACCGAAGGTCCGGATCTCCTCCATGAACTCGCCCAGCGCCGCGAACTCGACGATATCGATCACTCGGAATTCCTGCTGCGTGAGCGGCCTGCCGCCCTGGCGGCCGCCTACGAAGACTGTCCACGAATACGTAGCGCCGAACTCAAGCGGCGGAAGATCTTCGGGATAGGTCCAAGTCGTGTCGGCTCCGACCTCGAAGATCTCGGGACGACCGCCGTCCACTTTCCGGAGCATCAGCTCGTAGGTCTGACCTTGGGTGCCGGTCCAAATGAATGTCGGGCGATGACCCTTGATGGTGAGTCCGTTCCGGGGCGCCACCAAAGTCGATTGCCCAGGAATCGGCCGAATCATTCCCTGGCGCCCGCCGGCAGTCGCGTCGGTTGAAGCGGCCTGGGAGAGCGTCGGCATCGCCCGCGTGAACATGTCCGTATTACCGCCGCCGGTCGGCTCGGCGACCGTCGTTGCGGATGTGACCTGTTGGGACGCGCCAGTGCGCGTGATAAGGGAGGCCCGGGCGCCCTGCCCTGGGATCACCTCGTCACCGACAGCCAAGCGAGTGCCAACAGTCGCCGGGGCGGGGGCACCACCACCCTGACGCATTTGCACGGCGCCTTGCACCCTAATGATCAATGCAGCGAGCCCGTCTTGGGCCGCGAGAGGGGCTGCTGTCGACAGAGCGACACCAGCAACAAGACATAAGAGCTTCCGCATGTTTTTCTCTGCGTCTTCACGATGGGAACAACCGACAGGCGGGTCCCTCACTATTTAATCTTCTACTTTGTTGTCCTTCGCACCACGAAATCCCAATCAGGTGGCGGTGGGTCTTTGATATTTGCTGCGCATCGCTCTGCATATACCCGGCACGGCCCGGGCGGTGATGCGTGCATTAAGCACGAGCAGTTCCTCCGTTTCAGATCTTCTAAGGGGGGCGAACGAAGCTCTCTCTGCCGCGGGTGTTCAGGGACTCGATCAGTTCGTCCAATGGGGAGTCTTGGTGGTGAGCGACGACGGCCTGGAGTGGGCTAGCGCGGGACGCGTGCCAGGAGGCCCGCCGTGACGGTACCTTCGAGCAGTTCGGCGCCCATGGGCCACCGCTCGGGATGATGGGCGGATTCAAATACAACGTGCAGCGCTTCAACATGAGGGCTGGCGACACCGCCTTCGTGCTCTCGCACGGGTCGCAGGGGCTCCTCTTGGGGGCGGCCGACCTTCTGGCCCAGCTTCATGGAAAACCTGCCGGAGAGATGGTGACGTCGCTCCACCGGGCGATCCGAAAGGCGCAGGGTGATGAGCGCACGGAGACCTCAGTCCTCTTCGTTAGGAAACATTAGTCTCGCGAAATCAGTACGGCGAGTGCCGCCGTACTTATGTTAGGTGCGCTGCTTGATGCCTGCTCGATGAACCTGGAGAATGCATGCCTGTGACAGAAAAGGATGTACGGACCGCCTTAAAGGCGGTCAAAGATCCTGAGTTGGGTCTGGATCTGGTCGTCCTCGGCTTGATTTACGACATCGACATTAACGAGGCCGCCGTTAAGGCGACCATCTCACTCACTTCGCCGTTCTGTCCTGTGGCTGGCCAAATCGTCGAAGACGTGAAGACCGCCATCGAGGGCGTTGACGGAGTGGAGCAGGCGGAGGTGGAGCTGACCTGGGATCCCCCGTGGACGCCTGAGCGCATTAGTCCGTTGATCCGGTCGTCGTTGGGTCTCTAGAAGGCTGAAGAAGTAGGGCGGCCGGCGTTCGTGATCCTTTTGGCCGACGAGGGCCCCAGCTTTCTGGCCCCCCGGCCTTGCTCAAGGGTCGTCCTAGAATAGACTTGTAACACTCCGTCGTTGATCGGGGTGAAAGTGTCATAAACGCGAGGGCAGCATGCCGCCGTTCACCGATGAAGAGTTGATCCAGAAAGTCCAAGACGGGTACATGATTGAGTCCGTTGAGGAAATGACCGAGGGGTACCGCAAGGCACTCCGCGTTCAACTCACCGTCCAAGCGGACACCGAGTTGATGAGCGCCCCGGCCTATTGGATGGCAGCCCGATACGCACCATCCACCAATACCCAGGTCAGCGCACACGCCATTATCCAAGATGAATTGGCGCACGCGAACATCGCGTACCGACTCCTCGAGGACATTGGTGAATCGAAGGAGCATCTGATCTACGGCCGCCAACCCCACGAGTTCAAGCACCCGTATGGCTTCGACCAGCCGTTGGACAACTGGGCTGAGTTGGTAGTGGCCACGGGCTTCTTCGACCGTGCCGGAATCACGCTGCTATCTGACGTGCATGAGAACACCTCCTACGGGCCGCTGAAGCGCGCGCTCGTGAAGATCGGCATGGAGGAGACCTTCCACCTGCGTCACGGGGAGGTGTGGATGCGCCGTCTCTCCAAGGCAGGCGGGGACGCGAAGGCTATGGTCCAGACGGCAGTCGATTGGATGTTCCCGATGACCATCGAGTGGTTCGGCCTCCCGGACGACATGAAGCGGCATACGGGCCAATTGGACTACAAGCTCAAGGGACTGACCAACGATCAACTCCGTCAGGTATGGATGTCATCCACGGTTCCTTTGTGTGAACAGCTTGGGCTGAATACGCCGGCTCATTTCGATGCCGAGAAGGGGGAATACGTGCTCGATTATCCGTTCCCCTGTCAGTACGATGAAGAAGAAAAACGTTGGATGTTCGACGAAGGCGAAATCTCTTGGGATACCGTGTTCGCACGCTGGAAGAACCGGGGGCCGATGAACGAGATTTACGTCGAATCGGTGCAGCGCTCGCGCAGCGATGTGTCTCGTTGGCTCAAGAAGAACTCGGCGGCGTGAACGTGATCTTGCCGCTCGTTCCGAGGCTTGACGCCGGCCTTCCAGCCGGTGTGACTTCGCACAAGAGCGGAGGGCGTGACGTATGGACGGGTCCTCTTGGGTATGCGCCGAAGGACGTACTGGCTGCGACCTGGGCTGCACTCGATGAGGTGCTCGACCCCGAGATTCCGATCAGCCTCGTCGAACTTGGCCTTGTCTACGGTCTCCAGGTTGAAGGCGGCGTGGCTCGGGTCACCATCACCTTCACTGCCACAGCTTGTCCGTGCATGGAGTTTATCCGCGAAGACATTACGGACCGCCTCGAGATGGAAGCTTGGATCGATGCGGTCGAGATCGAAGAAGTGTGGAGCCCGCCTTGGACGAATGAACGCATTACAGAGGCAGGGCGGGCGAAGCTCAAGACTTACGGAGTGTCCGCGTAAACTGCGCGGCTGGGATACGGGAGAGAAGGTAGAATGCTTGAGATCGTTTATGACGTGTTTGCCCGCAAGAATCGGGGGGACCAACTTTCTCACATCGGCTACATCGACGCGCTCGATGATGAGACCGCGAAGGTCTACGCGTGGACAACCTACTCCGAAGAGAACTGGTTTGAGATGTGTATCGTGAAACGCTCTTCTGTGATCGCGGTCAACCTCACGGAGGGCATTTTCGCGAAAGCTCGTGGAGATGACGCATGAACGAGTATGTCGACGTCGACGCGATGAGCCCGGTGGACAGGGCTGCGCTAAAACGACTCATCATGGGCCTTGCGGACTCAAAGCGGCTCATGGGGATTCGTTACTCCGACTGGATCTTGGGGGCGCCCACCATTGAGACCGGTGTGGCCACGTCATCCATGACTCAGGACGAGTGGGGACACGCCCGGTTGCTGTACTCCATGCTCAAGCACCTCGGTGAGGACCCTGTGGTTGCCGAGCATGACCGCCCAGCGGAGGCCTATGGGAACCTCAGCGTGCTCGATGAGCCAGCGGAAAATTGGGCGGCGCTCGTCTCGGCCATGGTGATCGCCGACGGGGCGATGACCGTCGCACTCGCAGGCTTCGCGGGTGGACGTTTTGAGCCGGCTACCTCGCGCGTGGCCAAGATGGTTTCGGAAGAGGAGTTTCACGTCAGCATGAGCACCGCTTGGTATCGCCGTTTGGCGGACGCCTCTGAGGAGGCCCAGCTGTTACTCCGAGCGGCGACCGACCGGCAGCTTCCCGTTGCGCTCGCCTGGCTTGGGACGAACGATGCCGCCAAAGAGGCGCTCGCGGCTGCGGGCGTTACTTCGACGGCCGCCGAACAGGTGGCGTCGTTCAAGGACGCCGTACGCGGCGTGTTGGCGAGTGGCGGCGTGGACGTGGATGCGGTCGCCCCCGCTGGAGAGTGGGACACCGATAGGGGTCGTGGACTAGGCCAGCCCGATGCCGACTCGATTGAGCGAGCCCGGGGCGACCGCAATCGTGCGTTGTTCGTAGAGTAGTGGCGAACGAGCCCCCGTTCCGCGGCAGCGATCCCAGCGACCGGGAGTCGGGCTTCGATCCTGAGGCTCGTGGAGCGGAGGCGCCGGGCAACATGCCTCGGACACCGGAGTGCCCGTTCTGCGACGGTCACGAGACGGAAATCATGAACGCGTTCGGGTCGCACGCTTCCGTAAGTAGCTATTGGTGTCGCGCTTGCCGGTCGCCGTTCGAGATGATGAAGTGGCGGGGTTAGAACGCTTCTAAGCTTCGACCAGCTCCACGTCTTCCAGGAAATCCTTCAGCGGGTTGGCGACCGCGACGGCTCGCTCGCGAAGCGCGTCGGACAGCGCGTCGTCGGCGGGCTCGACACCCTGGACGTGCCTGCAGGCGGCCTTCCCGAGCCGGACGTCCGATTCTGCGGCCGCCTGATGGTATTCGGCATATCGGGCGCTAACCCGTTGCTCGAATATCGGAAGCTGAGCTTCCGGCGTCCCATGCTGCACCATGTCTTCAAAGACCGCCCGATGCAGGGCGTCGAGGCCGGCACGAATCCGTTGATCCGGCGCGCGCCCGAGAAAGGCTAACTGTGTTCCGCGCGTATGCGCCCACATGAAAAAGATCAGTGCCTCCTCCGTTGTGTGATGCGAGTCCGCTCCTTCGTCAGATAAGGTGTCGACCTCGGGGATCGGTGTTTCAACGTCTTCCTTCGAGAGGAAGTCGGAAAAGCTCTCCCACACCAACAGCGCCAGGCTCTCGCCTAGTTCGACTGGGGTCATGGTATGGGGGGCGCGGAATTCTGAAGTGTTGTCCATAATCGTGCTCGACACGCGGTGTGTTCCTCTTGCGTCTGTGATGAAGTACCCTCAATTCCGATTCGGGACCCATGTGTGTCAAGCTTTTCGATCCAGCCCACGAGTAGATAGATGACGAGACAAGTGATTGAAGTCTTTGCAGGTATTGCACAAAATCGAGCTCAGGTCGCCGTCCTGGGCCTGGTTGCCCTGCTGACCGGTTGTGCCGCTGCAGTCCCCCAGCTGCCAGAGCCTAGGTCGATCGTGATTCACTCCGGTGCCAGGTTGCGCGTCGACCAGGAGCGCATGCAGGAGGTCAACGAATGGGTCTCGCGTGAAAATGCCAACATCTCCGATGACCCGTCCTTCTGGGTTATCTCCCACCTCTCCGCCGGCGAGGTCTATGTGTGGGAGCAGTTGGAGGTCGGAGAGGACTCCGTGCACACAGTAGTCGACCCTCGAGCCCCAGATTCGAGTCTCGTGCACTCGATCTATGCGCACCTGCAGCTGATGGTGCGGATGGGTCGCCAGGAAGAGTGGCTGCCCGAGGCGCCGGCTGCCGTAGAATACGAGTTGGAGCGAGCGATCCTAAAGCGTGCGTCCGACGCCTGGGTCCTTGGCAGGACAGTGTTCGACACTCAGCCGTATGGACCGCTCGACGAACTGATGTATGCCACGGAAGCGGGCTTTCTCGACGCGTTCATATTTACTGCCCGACCGAGTGAGTTCGCCACGGCCCGAACCACGTGGGCTCGTGCGAATCCGGACGAGATGGATCGCTACCGGAGTTGGTTCTTGGACACGTTCAACCGCGAGCCGCCTGGGCTCAGAAGTAACTAGACCGGTCGCACTTCCCAGCGAAGCCCGATCGGGCCGCTGTCTCCGAGTTCATCGATGTGCACGTCAACGCGCCCCGTGCGGGCCAGGCGGTCGTCGCTGGCTTTGCCCCCAAACAGCGCGAAGCCGGCGACCTTCAAGCGGCAGATCTGACCCTCCGGGCCGGTTGCGCTCATCTCGGCGTTGCGGAGCGACTTTATTGAAGGCGCTTCACCCGACTGTAGTCGGAGGCGTAGAATTCGGCCGGTGTGTGGAGCATCCATCGCATCCAGAACGCGGAAGACGACACCCTTACCCGTAGCGGTTTCTGTAGACATGAAAGGAAGATTATCGGCATGACCTCGCCGAAGGAAGACGGAGTCCTCAGCGAACTCCAAATGTCGCCCGATCAAATGCTTGATCTGGCCCGCCGTGCGGCCGAACTGGTCGTGCAACGAATTCACGAATTACCGGGCGAGGCCGCCTGGCGTGGCGGATCGCGGTCGGAGCTTGAGCCCCTCATGCGAGAGGACCCGCCTGAGGAAGGGCGTCCCGCCATGGAGGTGTTGGAGCGAGCTGCTCGGGAGATCCTCCCTGTGGCCGGTCGCGTGGACCATCCCCGTTTTTTTGCGTTCGTGCCCTCATCGCCGACCTGGCCTGGCGTCTTGGCGGACTTTATGGCGGCGGGCCACAACATTTTTCAGGGTACGTGGCTGGGGGCGAGTGGGCCGAGTCAGCTCGAAGTGGTCGTCCTGGATTGGTTCCGTGATTGGATCGGGTATCCTGAGACGGCCGGTGGGCTCTTCACGAGCGGGGGTTCCGCCGCAAGCCTGGACGGATTCGTCGCGGCCCGTGAGGCGGCAGGACATCCAGAGCGGGCGACGGTCTATATGAGCGACCAGAGCCACACTGCGCTGAGTCGTGCGGCGACGATTGTCGGGATTCGGCCGCACTGCGTGCGCGAAGTGAAGAGTGACGCCCAGTTCCGGATGGACATGGCGGAACTCCGCCGGATGATCGCCGAGGATCGGGCCGCGGGCTTCAGCCCGATTGCGATCTGTGCGAATGCCGGCACAACGAATACCGGGGCGGTCGATCCGCTGGCTGACATAGCCGACTACTGTGAGGCAGAAGGCATTTGGCTCCATGTCGACGCCGCATACGGCGGTTTCGCGATTCTCACGGACACGGGCAAGGCGCTCTTCCGTGGCCTGGAGCGGGCCGACTCTATCGCGATGGACGCGCACAAATGGCTCTTTCAACCCTTCGAGGCGGGGTGCCTCATGGTGAAGGACGTGCGTAAACTCGAAGAAGCGTTTTCGGTGCACCCGGAATATCTCCAGGACACCCAGTGGGGCACGGATCACCCGAATTTTGGTGACAGAGGTCTGCAGTTGAGCCGTTCGTTTCGGGCGTTGAAAGTGTGGATGTCCATCCAGACGTTCGGCATGGCCGCCTTCCGGCGGGCTGTGGGGAACGGCATCGAGCTTGCAGCTCAGGCGGACGCCTACATCCGCGCGAGCACGACGATCCAGATCGCGAATCCGGCCTCGCTGGGCATCGTGTGTTTCCGTGTGAATCCGGTCGATATGGATGTGGATGTTGAAACGCTCGAGCGGGTCAACAAAGCGGTGCAGGCACGCATCATCGGCGAGAACGTGGCCATGATGTCGTCGACCCGCCTCCGTGGCCTGTATTCGCTCCGTTTGTGCATTCTCAACCACACGACAACGTGGACCGACGTGCGCGAGACCTTGGAGACCATCGAACGGTTCGGCAGAGAGGCGCTGGAGGGGTGAACTCGAATCTGACCCTATCGAAACGGACGTTGGTCGTCTTTTGGGTCGGAGGCGTCTCGGTCGGATTGGTCCCAATCGGCCTCTGTCTCGGAACAGACTTCGCCCTCGCTGATTCGATTTTGGTTGCCGTGCTTTTGGTCCTGATGCCGGCGCTGGCCATCGCACAGGCGCCGCTCCTCGCTGAGGCCAAGCTCGAACGACTGCCCGCCTATTGGAGTTCGATTGCCACGCTGTCTTTTCTTGGCACGCTCAGCTGGCTAGTCGGCACACGCGATGGGGGGGCGGGTGCCATTGGCGTGCGTGCTCTGCCGGTGATGTCGATGGCGATCTGGACGACGTTGCTTACGGCGGCGGGACTCTTCACGGTTGTGTGGTTCCGCCAGGTTGGGCTTCGGATGGGCCTGAGTGACACCCGCTCAATTCGTGATTTGTTGCCGAAGACCGGGGCGGAGAGGCGCGTTTTCTTTCTGTTGTCGATTGCCGCAGGGGTCGGTGAGGAGCTGTCGTACCGCGGGTACTTGATCCCGGTATTGATGCCAATTGTGGGGTCCTGGGGAGCCGTGGCCGTGACGTCGGCGGTCTTCGGGCTGCTCCATCTGTACCAAGGTGGAATCGGTCTCGTCCGAACTGCGACCATGGGCGGTCTTCTGGCCTGGGGCTTCCTCGCGTCGGGCAGCCTTGTGCCGGGAATCCTCGCACACACACTCATCGATATTCTGGCGGGTCTTCTGCTCGCGGACCGTCTGTTGCTACCTCTGTCGGAGAGTGGGGTAGCGGAGTAGTGACCACATCATCCATTGGACCTCGAGTGAATTATGGAAGTTGACCTCGCCCTACTCGCCGATGCTGCGACGATCGACGGCTCTGGCAAGCTCAATATTCTCGGAATCTTCGACCGGATCGGCACGATGTCCTTTCCGGCCCGCCATCCCCGCATGGTCCTGATTCTACGTTTCTCTGCGCCGTTGAACGAGACGGGCCGCCACGAGATCGGGATCACTCTCAAGGGGCCGGACGGGGTCGAGCTGGTAAGGGTGGACGGAGAAATGCACCTGTCACCCGGGCCAGGGAGCGGCGGGATGATTCGGGTGCCCCATTTGCTTAACCTTGATGGCCTGGTGTTCCCTCGGCCCGGACCGTACGCGTTCGATGTCCGCGTCGACGGTGAGCATCACGTGTCACTGTCGCTGACGGTGTACGGTCCCGAGGCCTCCGCGGAAGCGTAGGGTGAGGCGAGGCGGCTGTACCGTGATGCTTGCCGAAACCCGATTGGGTGTCGATAAGTACAATAGGGTAGGGGCGTGTTACGTGGCGCCGACCATGACTCGGAGATCATCGTGATTCTGTACTTCTCATACGAAGAGTTGAGGGCGCTCAAGGTCGGGGTGGACTCCGTCCTGGTTGATGATCGTAGGCCGGGTGTTGGTGCGATTCTCGCCCCGTCTGAGATCCGCGGCCGTGTCGAGGCGCTCGCACCTCATCTGGTCGGTGACCTGTCGTTCACTTCGCTTGACGAACTCTTGGGCGTACAGATGGCGGTGAGAGCCATTCTCGAATGCCTGCGTGCGGAGATGGAGGCGCTCGTGGTGGCCACCCATGCAGCTCAGGAAAGCGCCGTCGCGGCCTACTTCGACTATGCCCATGCCCTGACTGTTGCCCATCGAGTGGACGAGATGGTTTCCGAGATGTCGGCCATGATTGACCTGGTGACCGGCGTCCGTCCGACCGCAGAAACCGCACGCTCGTTCCAATTCCCGGACTGAGATAGGAGTGTCTTCGGAGCGGATTGCGGCGCTTGAGCGCATGCTTGAGCGGAAGCCTGATCAACCCCACGTGCGATTCGGTTTGGCCCTCGAGTACCTGAACGCGGGGCGTACCGAAGATGGCGTTCGGGAACTCAGGGCCTATCTCGAGGCTTCTGACGACGAGGGCAACGCCTGGGGTCGGCTCGCAGCTGTTCTGCGGGGTGCCGGTGACGACGACGGTGCCATGGAAGCGTATCGCCAGGGGATCGAGGCTGCGTCCAGACACGGTCATCCGACGATGGTAGAGGACTTTGAAGAGATCTTAGATGGTTGGGAACGTGACTGAACTAGATCCGACCGCCGGATCGAAGGTGGGCTTTGAGCAGGAGGCCATTCCGCATCTTGATGCGGTGTATCGCTTTGCGCTCAGGCTGTCCGGAGCCCCGGATCATGCGGAGGACCTCGTCCAAGAGACGTTCCTGCGTGCATATAAGTCCTGGAATCAATACACGACAGGAACCGCGGCGAAGAGTTGGCTGTTCACGATCTGTCGGAACGTGTTTCTCCGAGGCCAGGAGCGCGGAAAACGACACGATGAAATCGTCGAGGAGAACTTAGGTCGAGACGGGCCGGGCGTGCCCGCGGTCAATCCGATATGGAGTTCGGTTCTCGGTGCAGATCCAGAGGGAGATTTTTTCGAATCGATCGTGGATGGGCGCATCGTTTCGGCGATCGACTCCCTCCCGGAAGAGTACAGGACGACGGTAGTGCTTTCCGATATCGAGGGTCTCCCTTATGCGGCGATCGCCGAGTTGATGGAGGTTCCGGTTGGCACAGTGAAGAGCCGCCTCTTCCGAGGGCGCAGGCAGTTGCAGGGGGTCTTGTATGACTACGCGGTCGAGATGGGCTACATCGCCGATCGCTCAGGAACGGGGGCATAACGCTATGTCGATGATCGAGAAGCTGAGGGCGCTCCTCGGCGGGGCCGCTGTGAAGGCCGCCACCGAGGACGGTCACGAGAGCCAAGACATGATGTCGTGCGAGCAGGCGATAACCGTGTTGCAGGAGTTCTTGGACGGGGAATTGGACCAGATCCCTGAGGATCAGGTAAGGGCACATTTCGATGCCTGTGAGCGCTGCTATCCGTATCTGAAGTTCGAAGGTGCGTTCCGAGACGCCGTGACCAGAGCCACCACTGGTCAGACCGCACCGCCGGATTTGAGGGCGAAGCTCATGGAATTGATGTCTCAGGCGGGCGCTTAGGCAGTCGACCCGTGCAGTGACCGCACGGGGACGCCACGGCCGGCGCTCGTGTGCGTCGCGGTGAGCCTGGCCTGACACGATTCGCAGCTCTCAGCAAGCCGGGTTGCCAGCCTCCGAGGAAGATGAGAACCTTTTGGCCGCGGAGCGGCCCAAGGCCCCAAGTCGACGCTCCCGATCCCCCTAAGGCTTCGTGCCTTAGCCCTCGACTGTAGCGCCCGGAGACGGCATGGCCACGGCCTCCAAACGGGAAAGAATTCTGCCTCGCCTCATTGAAGAGGAGATGCGGGAGTCGTTCCTCGACTATTCAATGAGCGTAATCGTCCAGCGCGCGCTTCCAGACGTACGTGACGGTCTCAAGCCGGTGCATCGGCGGATTCTTTTCGCGATGTATCAGCTTGGATTGACCCCGGATCGCCCCTACAAGAAGAGCGCGACCGTCGTCGGTGACGTCCTCGGTAAGTACCATCCTCACGGCGACTCGGCCGTTTACGACACGCTCGTGCGAATGGTTCAGGACTTCTCGTTGCGCATGCCGTTGATTGATGGGCAGGGCAACTTCGGCTCGATCGATGGAGATTCAGCCGCGGCGTATCGTTACACCGAGGCGCGCTTGCAGGCGATCGCCGTGGAGTTGCTCGACGACCTGCACAAGGCGACGGTCGACTTTCAACCGAACTTCGACGGTCAGCTTGAGGAGCCGGTTGTTCTCCCAGGCCGTTTCCCGAACCTACTCGTGAATGGTTCGTCGGGGATCGCAGTCGGCATGAGCACTAATGTGCCGCCCCACAACCTCGCGGAGGTCGCTGCCGGGGTGCGGCAGTTGGTTGTCGACCCCGACTGCACGGTCGAGGACCTCATGCGGCACATCCCCGGGCCCGACTTCCCGACAGGTGGTTTCGTTGTCGGGCGCCAGGGCATCAAGGACATGTACACGAAGTCACGCGGCCGGATCATCATGCGTGCGCGGGTCGTCAAAGAAGCACTGCGAGGGGGGAAGGAGCAGCTCATCGTCACGGAGATCCCCTACGCGGTCTCCAAGACGAAGATCATCGAGCAGATCGTGACGCTTACCAAAGCGGGCCGGGCCGAGGACGTGGCCGACATTCGGGACGAGACGGATCGTGATGGCATGCGACTGGTGATCGAGCTTAAGAGGGGCGCCAAGGCGGGGAAGGCCCTCTCCTTGCTCTTCAAGCGTACCAGCCTCCAGACCACGTTTGGCGCTCATCTTTTGGCGCTCGACGATGGTGAGCCGAAACAGTTCGATCTCAAGAGGATGCTCGAGCGGTTTCGTGATCACCGCATCCAGGTGATTCAGCGGCGGGCGCGTTTCGAACTCGAGAAGGCCGAGGCCGAGCGCCACATTGTCGAGGGACTCCTCGCCGCGCTGGATCACATTGATGAAGTCATCAAGATCATCCGCGGTTCAAACGACCGGGCGCAGGCGTCACAAAGGCTGCAAGACCGCTTCGGGCTGAGTGAGATCCAATCGGACGCCATTCTCAATATGCGGCTCTCGCGACTCACGAAGCTGCAGCGCTCGCAGTTGCAGGCGAGGCTCGATGAGCTGCTGGCGCTCATTGGGGAATTGAAGACGCTGCTCGGCTCCGAGGAGCTCCAGCTTCAAACCATGCTCGATGAATTGGCCGAAGTCGTGAGTAAGTACGCCGATCCACGCCGCACCGTATTGCTGGACGATGAGGACCAGGAGCTCGAGTCCGCCGCCGTGGAGGCTCAACTGGCGGACGAGGACGTTGTGGTCACGCTCTCGCACGAGGGTTATGTCTCGCGAATTCCGATGCACATCTACAGGCGACGGGTCGGGTCGGGGAAGGCGCTCGCGGGCATGGAGCGTTACGACGACGATTACCTAGAGCGCATTTTTGTCGCGCGCACTCAGGGTTGGATTCTGGCCTTCACTGAGAATGGGCACTGTCACTTCCTCTCAGTTCACGATGTGCCGGAGAGCGCCCGAGCGTCCCGAGGCCAGTCTGTCTACGCGCTTCTGGAAAGCGCGGACCGCGAGGATCGCATCGTGGCGATGATCCCCGTTGACGACATGGCCGTCGAGGATCGTTTCCTCGTGTTCCTGAGCAAACAGGGCGTGGTGAAGCGGACCCCGCTGTCGGAGTTTTCGAACGCCCGAGCGAGTGGCGTGAAAGCTGCTGGAGTTAAGGCGGGCGACGCCATTTTGGACGTAGCGATTTCTGACGGCACCGCCGAAGTCATGCTCCTGGCGCGGGGTGGACGGGCGATCCGCTTCCCGGAAGATGAGATCAGTGTCGTTGGACGTACGGCCCAGGGCGTGAAGGGCATGACGCTCAAGAACGACGAGGTCGTAGGCATGCTGATGATCCGCCGGGACTCGACGGTTCTGACCGTCAGTGAGGACGGGCTTGGTAAGCGCACGCCGGTAGGAGATTTTCCACTCCAGAAACGAGGAGGTCTAGGCACGCTAGCCACATCAGGCTCTGCGGCCACGTCGCCCATCGTGTGCGCGCTCGAGGTCTTGGAGGCCGACGAGGTCATGATTGTGACCGCAGGCGGGCAGGTGACACGGGCTGCGGCCGATTCAGTGCCCGTCCAGGGTCGCCGGACCCAGGGTAAGCGGATCGTGACGCTGCCCGCCGGCGATCGAGTGGTGGAGGTGACGCGTGCCCAGGGAAGTGGCGGCGCGCCAGCTCGGGATGAGGTGACTGCCGACCCCGGAGACGACGCAGAGGACGACGCAGAGGACCAGTTGGACCTTCTGGGGTAGGGTGGGAAAGGGATCGGTCCCGCCCGCCAACCGGCCATCCGCAAGAATCCGGATGTGCGGGACGGCTCATCTCTGCAGATTAGTATTGTCGGCGCCCGAGTCAGGGCGAAAGCTCTCCGACTGTTTCGTGAATTTATGGCTCCATTCGAAGGATGCGCTCTGTGAATTATCGATCTCTCAATATTGCGGCGATCGCGCTCCTGTTCACGGCCTGTGGCGGTGGAGAGGAATCTGAGGCGGTTGTTGAGTCGGCCGGTGCCACATCCGATTTGGTGATGCCGGGCGAGACGCACTTCAGCAATGTCCGTCAGCTGACCTTCGGTGGCGAGAACGCGGAAGCATATTGGGCGTTCGATGGGTCGAAGCTCATCTATCAGGCCATCAAGCCGGGGACCGAATGCGACCAGATTTACATTCTGGACCCAGAGACGGCTGAGACCCACCTGGTGAGCAACGGTGAGGGCCGCACGACCTGTTCGTATTTCTATCCCTCCGGCGACCAGATTTTGTACTCGTCGACGCACCATCACGATGCCGCGTGCCCCGTGAATCCGGATTTCTCCCTCGGGTACGTATGGCCCGTTTATGACACCTACGATGTCTTCGTATCCAACGTCGATGGCTCGGATCTGCGACAGCTGACCGACACCGACGGCTACGACGCTGAGGCAACGTTCTCGCCGATGGGCGACCGCATCGTCTTTACGAGTGTGCGCGATGGGGACCTCGACCTTTATTCGATGGCCCCGGACGGCTCGGACGTGGTGAGGCTCACCGACCGGCTCGGGTACGACGGCGGCGCGTTTTATTCGCCGGACGGATCTCAGATCATCTGGCGAGCGCACTATCCGGAAGTTGGATCGGAGGAGGCCAACGACTACCTAACGCTTCTTGGCGACGGCCTGCTCCGCCCCGGTGAGCTCGACCTATGGGTCATGGATGCCGATGGCTCAAACAAGCGACAGTTGACCGACTTGGGTGGGGCGAACTTCGCGCCCTATTGGCACCCCGACGGGGACCGGATCGTGTTCAGCTCGAATCACGAAGACCCTACGAGTCGCGACTTCAACATCTACTTGATCAATTTGGACGGTACAGGCTTGACGCGGATTACGACGGACGAAGGGTTTGATGGGTTTCCTGTGTTTTCTCCGGACGGGAAGACTTTAGTGTTTGGGTCGAATCGGAATAACGGGGATACTTCGGATACGAACGTGTTTATTGCGGATTGGATCGAAGGGTAGGTTTTTCTCTGGTTCTTCGGGGGGCCGTTACGGGAAGCCTCCGAGCGAGGGCGCTGCGCGGAGGCTTTCCTATGTCCGGGGGGCTGGGGTTTTTCGGGGCCGAATGTTATTCGCCGCTTCGCTCCGGAGCATAGCTCCGAGCCTCGCTCGGAGGCTTCCCGCAACGGCCCCCCGAAGCGGTTAGGTGGCCACGCCCGGTGCCTCAGGTGGGGCACAACAGACTCGGGCTCGCTTCGCATCGCCGCACGGGCTGGTTCGCGGCGCTTCGCTGGCTCACATCGCGTTCGGGCTCGCTTCGCATCGCTGCTTGGGGCGGTTAGCGCCCGTTTTCGCTCAACCTATCCAATTCCAGTTCGGGGTAGATTTCTAGGAACTGGTTCAAGATCCGGTAGGTGAGGCCCCAGACTACCTCACCGAGCACACGGTAGCAGGGGAAGTCCCTTACTCCTCCGGGGAGGGGGATCTCGACCGTGGAGTGGGTCTCGGGTGCTCGCAGTTCATCTACCTTCACCCAATGGACCTGATCGATTTCGTAGCTCGCCACGAAGGCGTTGGCGTCTCTGCCGATGCCGAACACGAACGGGGTGATGGTCAGGCTGGGGAGGAGTGGTGTATTGGGTGCGACGTCGTCGAGTCGGCCTAGGGGCCAGGCCTGGCGTTCCAAATCGAGACCGACCTCTTCCAGGACTTCGCGCATTGCGGTGTCAAGGAGGTTCATGTCGTCGTCGTCGCGGCGTCCGCCAGGGAGGGCCATGTGTCCCGACCAGGGGTCGCGTTCGGAGCGGGCGCGCTTGATGAGCAGGATTTCCAGATCTGGCGTGGCGCGCAGCACGAGTGCGACTGCAGCCTGGAGACGGTCGCCTTCGCGGATCGGCGGGTCGTGTGCGTCACTGGCGTAAGACGCGAGCGCTTCACTTAGGAGCCAGAATCTAGGATCGGTATGGAGATGGCCGAAGGTCATCCGTAAAGCTGGGATGCCTCCAAGCTTGGATCAATGACGCGAGGAGGATCCCTTCGCTTTACACTCCGATTTTCGTAGGTCCCCATATCAGCTTGTGAAGCTGCACCTGGAACCGCACGGGAAGGGCGTCCTCGAGGATCCACCCTGCGAGGGCCTCCAGGTCGATATCACCCCATACGGGAGACACCAACAACGCACGCAGCGTCCCGTTCTCGATCCGGGTGTCCAGGCCCCGTTCCCGAATCGTGTCGCGAACCCACTCGTAGTCCGTCCTGTCTTTCACCACGAACTTGACCTCGTCCTTGTGCGACAGGTGGTCGAGGTTCGACCACAGATTGCGCGCGACCTCGCCAGAGCCTGGGCACTTCAGGTCCATGATGATGTGTGCACGATCGTCGACCGGTGCGACGTCGAAGGCTCCGGATGTCTCCACTAGGACCGTATACCCGGCGTCCAGGATCATCCCGATTAGCGGAAACGCGCCCGGGTGCGAGAGCGGCTCACCGCCGGTCACTTCTACGACCTTCGCGGGGTGAGAGCGAACCTCCGCGAGGATCTCGTCGAAGGTCATGCGGGTGCCGCCGGTGAATGCGTACGCGGTGTCGCACCACGTGCACCGCAGGGGACATCCGGTGATGCGTACGAACGTGCATGCCAGCCCGGCCCAGGTGGACTCTCCCTGCACCGAGTGGAAGATCTCTGTGATCCTCAGGAAGTCGGATGCCATATCAGGTGCGACCCCGCCACAGGAACCCGAGCGGGGACTCGCGTACCACGCTGCCTGCAAGGAACAGCATGTTGGCAGGCCGCTCGGCCAGACGTCGCATGAGATACGGGTACCAGTGCGAACCGAAGGGCACGTAGACACGGACGTTGTAGCCGTCCGTTACGAGTTGCTTCTGAAGGTCACGCCGAACTCCGTGAAGCATCTGAAATTCAAAGCTGGACTTGTCGATGCCCTGGGATTGGTGGAAGTCCACGGTCGCATCGATCATGCGATCATCGTGCGTGGCGATGGCGGGGTAGTTGCCAGCGGCCAGGAGCATCTGCATCAACGCGACGAAGTTTTTGTCGACATCGCTGCTCCCTTGAAGCGCCACCTCTGGCGGCTCTGCATACGCGCCTTTGCAGAGGCGGATGCGGGCCCCTAGCTGGTTCATGCGTGCGACGTCGCCGGCACTGCGCTTCATGTAGGCCTGCAAGACGACGCCGATGTCGCGCCAGCCGTCGGACCACAATTTTTCGAAGGCGTCGAGCGTCTGCTTAGTGAAGCCCGAGGACTCCATGTCGAAGCGAATGAACAGTCCGTCGTTCTTCGCCCGATCGAGGATGCGGCCCAAGTTGTCGGCGAGGAAGGCGTCGGAAATTTCCTGGCCAAGCTGAGTGAATTTCAGCGATACATTCGCGTTCAGTCTGTCGAGGACAATCCGGTCGAGGACGTCGGTGTAGACATCTGCTGCGAGGCTCGCGTTCTCCTCGTCGTGAACGGCTTCGCCAAGAAAGTTGCCTGTGGTCATCAGACCCTCGGCGTTCGCCTCCCTGATGCCACGCACGAGATCTTCCACCGTCTCGCCAGGCACGAAACGGCGCGCCATGCCCCGAAGCGGCGTCTTGGTCACCACCGTCTTGGCTGTGCCGGACTGACTCAGGTAGATAAGGCCTTCTCTCAGCATGCGATGTTTTACTCGACTTGAAGTCAGGTGGGTGGGTCGGACCGTAGCGCGCGTTGTGCTTCGATGGCTTCCTCGAGGAGTTGCTGCACCCTGACCAGCGTCAGGGCTCCAAGCCCTTCTGTGACCTCCTCTGGGCTTCTTCCCTCAACCAGCGTGGGGGTCTCAACGTGCCCCACGACGCCAACTCCGGTCTGGGCCCAACGGGGAAAGACGAGATACCCCGCGTAGGGCGCCCTGAGGTTGGCGGTCTGTTCGACCTCTAGGGAGACCGTATAGGGGTGACCGTCGGAAGCATCATAGCCGGGCGGTCGATCGTGCACGGAAAGATACCCGCCCAAGGTGTGGTCGGGTGCGTCCGAGGTCTCGTCTACGCTGTGGAGATCAGGTTCTGACATGTTGCTTGGAACAGGCAATAAATCCGGATCCGACCCCATGGGTCCGCCGTGCTCGAAGCTAGAGCAAGCCGCGGTCGGAGGCTACCGAGCCAGTCTGTTGTGAGGCGCCTCGCGGCGGTCTAGACTGACGCACTCTATCCACATGAGGGAGCGTCCCAATGCCCCGAAAAATGCGTGCCGCGGTCTTCGCCGAGAATGGCGGACCTGAGGTGATCGAGGTGCGACAAGTTCCGGTCCCCGAGCCCGGCGCGGGTGAGGTGCGCATCAAGGTCGAGGCCGCTTCGATGAACCACCTGGACCTGTGGCTTCGACGCGGACTGCCCATCGAAACCCCCATGCCACACATTGGCGGCTCCGACATGGCGGGTATTGTCGATGCTGTGGGTATCGGGGCTGAAGCCGTTCCGCTGGGGACGCACGTGGCCGTGGATCCATCCATCGGCTACGACTGGTATGAAGGCGAGCGGCGGGGTGCCTCGTTCGGCGACCCGCCATTTCAGATTATTGGCGAGCATACACAGGGCGGTTTTGCGGAGTACGCTGTCGTACCCGCCGCCAATCTGCTCGAGATCCCCGAGGGTGTGTCGTCAGAGACCGCCGCGGCCGCTGGGCTGGTCTTCGTGACCGCTTGGAGGGCTTTGATGACCCAGGCCCGTCTTCAGGCGGGAGAGCGCATCCTGATCACCGGTGGGTCGGGCGGTGTCGGAACCGCAGCGATCCAGATTGCGGTGCGCGCGGGGGCGAAGGTCTACGCGTTGACCGGCGGGCCCGAGAAGGTACGCCAGGCCGAAGAACTCGGGGCGCATGTGGTCTACGACAGACACAAGGTCGACTTCGCGCGGGAGGTGTGGCGCGATACCACCAAGCGCGGGGTCGACGTTGTCTACGACACGGTGGGCGAATCGGTTTGGCCCCAATGCCTGCGCGCTCTCTCAGTGGGTGGCCGCTTGGTAACGTCTGGGGCGACCACGGGTTCCCGTGGTGTCACTGAGATCAGGGCGGTCTTCTGGAAGCAGCTTTCGATTATTGGCAGCACCATGGGCTCGCCGGCTGAGTTCAGGAAGGTCATGCGACTGGTATTCGATGGATCGCTGGAGCCCGTCATCCATGCAGTCATGCCGTTCGACAAGGCGCGCGAGGCGCACGAGATGCTTGAAGCGGGGAAGGTCTTTGGAAAGATCGTGTTGGTGCCGTGACCACGATCAAAGACGCACAGGCGCGTGTGGACGCGTGGATCGGGCGCTTCGAAGAGGGTTATTGGCCGCCGCTCACCAACTTGGCTCGTTTGATCGAGGAAGTGGGTGAGCTTGCGCGCGAGATGAACCACCGCTTCGGGCACAAGACCAAGAAACCCGACGAGCCTGATCAGAAGCTGGCGATCGAGTTGGCCGACATCCTCTTCGTGGTCATCGCCATCGCTAACGAGCAGGGGATCGACCTGGAAGATGCCTTTGAAAAGGTGCTGACGAAGTACGAAGAGCGGGACTCGGAGCGGTGGGCTCCGGCGGTGGATAAGGGGACTGAGCCGGGTCCGGCCTAGTTCCCAGCCGTGCGTCTGCTAGCGTGTCGTGCCCGTGGATGCACAGCCACGGGTGCGGGAGTCAGCGCTGCGATCGTAGCGGCCGCGCTGGCAGCTGCGGTTGGGCGGGCGCTCAGGCCGAAAAAGCTGCGAGTACGTCGACGCATCGATCGACCTCTTCTTCCGTGTTGTAGTAATGGGGGCTCACGCGAACGAAGCCGGGCCGGTGATCCACGATGACTCCGTGGTCCGCCAGGTGCCGGACAGCCCCAGGCGGGTCATCGTGGTGCACCATCACGATCGCGGTGCGGTGCTCCGCTTCGGGCAACCGCAGTCGGAGTCCTGCGTCTGTGGCGCGGCCAATCAAGCGATCGATGAGGCCGCGGTTCCGTGCGACGATCGTCTCGATACCGACCTCGTCGATGAGTTCTTGGCCGCCCAGGGCGGTGTGCACGGTCGGCAGGGACGGCGTGCCCATCTCGAAGCGTCGGGCGTCGGGTCGGTACTCGAAGCCGTCCAGGTCGAAGTCGAACTGTCGATTGGTCGCGAACCAAGATGTGATGCGAGGCTCGAGCCTTTGGATCAGCTCGTCGCGAACGTAGAGGTACGCGAGCCCTGGGCCGCCACACAGCCACTTCAGCGGCCCGCCGGCGTAGAAGTCGACGCCCGTCTCCGACAGGGTAAGCGGCACCTGTCCGGCTCCCTGGTATCCGTCGATGAGGCTGTAGGCTCCCGCAGCGCGAGCGATGTCGGCCAGCTTCTTGATGTCCTGCTCGTAGCCGGTCGTGAAGAACACGTGACTGGTTGCCAAGAAGAGTGTGCGCTCGTCTACCGCGGCCGCGAACTGCTCGGGATCGATGCGGATGCCGTCCGGGCTCTTGAGCACGACCAACTCGATCTCTGGTTTCACGGCCCACTGGTAGGCCAGCGTCGGAAAGTCGAGTTCGGTGCAGATCACCCGATTCCGGTTTTCCGCCGGAACGCTCTGGGTGATCACCGACAGCGCGGCGGAAACTGACGGCATGAGCGCCACCTCTTCAGGAGTCGATCCCCAAAAGTTGGCCACCCGTCCCCTGAGGTCCTCGACGCGGCCAAGCCAGTGCCGGTACCAGGCGGATGCCCCCATATCGTGCCAGCGTTCCTGAAACTCGTCCAGGTAGGCCTCTGAGCGGGTCGACAGTGCGCCCAAGGAGCACGAGTTCAGATAGCTCCGTCGCGAAAGAATCGGGAAGTTGGCCCGCGCGGCGTCGAGGTCGAAGGCTTTCGACTCGGACGTCGTGGCTTCGGAGGTTGGGCGGTCCGCTGCTGGGGGCAATGCTGGGTCCAATGTGGGGTCCGGTCGTGCCGAGCGTGAAGGCCCGCGTCGTCGGGGCCGAGTGGATCGACGATAGGGCCCGGGATACCACCGACGCCAGTTGGGCTTTCGCTTCGGGCGTGGGCCCGCCAAGGTAGACGGGACTATTCCCCGGCCCACTGAATGACGCCTCTTCTCTTCGCCCTACCGTGGATCGGCGTGCTCGCCTTCCTGATTCTGGTCGTGCGTCCGCCCCGGGAACTCCCTCCTGCGAAGGCGGAGGGCGTCGGGGAGCGGCCGCGAGTCAGCGTCATCATTCCGGCGCGCAACGAGAAGCTCAACATCGAAAACTGCGTGGCGTCGGTGTCGCGATCTCTGTATCCGGACTTTGAGATCATCGTTGTCGACGACCGCAGTGACGACGACACGGCGGCGATCGCGCGTGCGCTCCCCATCGGGAACGCGCGCCGCATTAGAGTTGTGGACGGTAAGGAACTGCCCGTGGGTTGGTTGGGAAAACCGTGGGCATGCTGTCAGGGTTTTCACGATGCGGATGGGGATGTTCTGCTCTTCACAGATGCCGACACCACCCATGGTCCCCAGCTGCTGGCCCGTGCCGTTGCGGGTATGCGGGATGAGAAGGCAGATCTCATGACCGTGCTCGGGCGTCAGATCATGGGTTCGTTTTGGGAGCGTCTGGTGCAGCCTCAGGTATTCCTGACGATGGTGTTCCGATTCCCTCGCTTCGAACGCACAGCCAAAAACGGTAGGTGGCGGGACGCGATCGCCAACGGCCAATACATTCTCATGCCGCGCACGTCCTACCTGGCGATCGGCGGGCATGAGGCGGTGCGCGATGAGGTCGTCGAAGACCTCGCCCTGGCCCAATTGGTGAAGCGAGAAGGCCTTCAGCTTCGGGTGAGGATGGCCAACAAGGACTTCGCGACGCGCATGTACAGGTCGCTCGGTGGCATCATCGAGGGGTGGTCGAAGAACATCCTCATGGGGGGACTGCAAAGCCTCCCGCCGGTGTTGCGTCCGTTCATGTTCCCGGTGGCGCTGACGTTCGGGGTCGGCCTGTGGCTCGTTCCGCCCCTCGTGTTGTTGGCAACTTTTCTTGGGGCGGGAGGGCCAGCGCTCTTCACTTGGTCTGCGACCGTCTGTGCGATCAGCGCGATCGTGTTTGCCGGGTTTACCCGACTGATGGGCGGGCCGGCTCGGTATGGGCTGCTTTATCCCCTTGGAGCCGTGATGGGTAACTACATCTTCCTGCGGTCATGGATCCGAGGGCGCAACGTGGAATGGAAGGGACGGCGTTACACCGTGCCCGATATCTCGGAGAGGCCGTGACTGAGGCTGTAGGCTCTCATGAGGCCCTCGGTGCCGCGCTTAAGGTGCAAGCCGCAGAATTGGGCTTTTCGCTTTGCGGCATCACGCCGCCCGACCCCAGTCTGCACATGGAGTACTACCGAGCCTGGGTGGGGGAGGGGCGGCACGGTGAGATGGGCTATCTCGCTCGCGAGGACTCGCTGGCCAGACGAGCGGACCTGACCCAAACCTTAGACGTGGTCCGGACCGTCGTGGTCGTGGGTCACGAGTACTTTTCGGAGGACCCTGAGGGCGTCCCTGAGGACCCATCGCGAGCGGTGATCGCGCGATACGCGCGCGGGGATGACTATCACGATGTGGTGAAGAAGAAGCTCGTGGCGCTCGCGAGGTGGGTGGAGGAACAGGCCGCCATAGACTTACACGCGCGGGCCTATGTGGACACCGGCCCGATCCTGGAGCGTGACCTCGCGCGACGTGCCGGGCTGGGTTGGTTCGGTCGTAACACCATGCTCATCAACCCGTCGCGTGGCTCCTACTTCTTCGTCGGATTATTGCTCCTCGACCTGGAATTGCCGGCGGACGCCCCCTTTGAGGAAGACCGCTGCGGTTCCTGTCGCGCCTGCGTGGATGCTTGTCCCACCGGTGCGTTGTTGGGCCGGAACGAGACGGGTGCTCCAGTGATGGATGCGACTCGGTGTATTTCGTACCTGACCATCGAGCTTCGCGGTGCCATTCCCGAAGAACTCCGGCCGCTCATCGGAAACCGTGTCTACGGATGCGATATCTGCCAGGAGGCGTGTCCGTGGAATGAGCGCTTTGCGGACGTGACTGCGGAGCCGGCGTATAGGGCACGGGAAGGGCTCGACGGGCCATCGTTGATCGAACTCGCGGAGCGGCTCTTGGCTGTAGACGAGGCCGGATTTCGGGTGGCGTTTCGTGGGTCGCCGATGAAGCGCGCGAAGCGCGAGGGCCTGCTCCGCAACGTGTGTGTGGCGCTGGGGAACTGGGGCTCGGCGGATGCGGTGCCGGTGCTGACCGCCGCGCTTGGTGATCCGTCGGCGTTGGTGCGTGAGCACGCAGCTTGGGCGTTGGGGGTGTTAGGGTCTAGCGAGAGCCGATTGTTGCGGGGATTACCCAAAGCCCCGAACGTGTGACGCAGTTGGTCACTAGTAAGACCAAAACGCGAGCAGGTCCCACAAGTAAGCGTCCCGAAGCGTGAACTGGGGCGCTGTCGCCAAAGTGTCCCCCGAAAGGATGCGGTCACTCGCGCAGCATCGCGTCGAGCCGCAGCTCTGCTCATGACGACAGCTGACCCGATCACCCGCCTGAATGGGGCTCTTGAAGGTCGATACCACCTGGAGTCGGAACTCGGGGAGGGTGGAATGGCGACGGTGTATCTCGCCGAAGACCTGAAGCACGAGCGGAAGGTGGCCCTGAAGGTGTTGAAGCCCGACTTGGCGGTCGTGGTCGGGGCCGAGCGATTCCTGGCTGAGATCAAGACGACCGCCCTAGCAGCCACGACGCGCTCTTCGATCCGCCGTGGCAGGTCAATTGCGACGCCCGCCCGGAGTCGTGTCTCCAGGCGACACTCTGGACGATCCACGGCATCAGTCACGGGATCGGCCTCGAGGTCCACGATTACGAGAACACCGGCGTGCGCATCGAGGACGACTACGTGATCACACCGACGGGCCTGGAGCGGATCAGCGACGCCCCGCGTGAAATCGACGATGTGGAGGCGCTTATGCGCCGCCGGAGACCGATCGGGTAGCGTCCTTCAAGTGTGGCCGCAGGCCCGCGTAGCACAAAGCCCCACCCGGCTCACGCCGGGTGGGGCTTTGTAGTTGGAGCCTCGCGGAAGGCAGCTTCCCGCTACGAGATAATGCGCATCCTCTGCCGGACCTTCTCCATGTACTTCGTGAAGAAGTGCTTCTGGATGTCATTCATGTCGAGCTCACGCCCCTGGATGTACGCCTGCTCGATGTTGCTCGTCATGTCGAGAGGCGTACCCGTCGTGATCAGCAGCGTGGCTTGCTTTCCTGTCTCCAGCGAGCCGATCCGGTCGTCGAGGCCCATGAGCTCGGCCGCGTTGATCGTCACTGCCTTCAGGGCCTCCTCCTCCGGAAGTCCGAAGGCCACCGCCACACCCGCTTCGTAGGGGAGACGATCCGTGTAGAGCGCGCCTGCGCCACCGGAGATCGCGAACTTCACGCCCGCTTCGTAGAGAGCGGCGGCCCTGCCGTAGGCTTCGTCGTAGCCCTCATACTCCCGGTTAGGGGCGTCCATGGTCGACGTCAGAATGACCGGAATCTCCTCCGCCTTCAGGCGGGCAGCCACGTGGATCGCGTCGTCCCCGCCGCGAATTACCAGTCTGAGGTTTTCTGACTTCGCCCAAGTGATGGCGTCGTTGATCTGCGCTGCGCTGCTGGCGGACACGACGACCGGGATATCCCGGTTCAGCGCGGGAACCATCGCGATGTAACGCGCGTCGGTCCGGACCGTCTCCCCGGCCGCCACGGCGTCGCGATAAGCGCGCGCCTCTGCGAAGTAGTCCTTGAGCTGAAGCACGCGCTCTTCGTAAGTCGGCTGGGGTCCGCTCTGCCGTCCGAACCCGCCGAACCCGCGTCCTGACCTCGGATTCGGGTTCGGCCAGTTGATGTTGAGCGCGGCCGCGGACTCCATCGACATCTCCTCCCAGCTCCAGCCCTCGAGCGCCATCGCAGAGGACATGCCGGAGATGAGCCCGCCACCCGGTGTCGTGAGCGTCGTGAGCACACCCTGCGAGCGTGAAGTACCGATGTGGCGGCTCTCCGCGTTCACACCGACGTCCGCGTTGATGTTCGGGTTAAAGTCCCCGACTTCGTTGACGTCGTTGGACATGTCCACGGCGCCGATCTCGGAGATGCCCACGGTGGAGTAGGCGTCGATGAGCCCGGGATAGATGTGCTTGCCCGTCGCGTCCACCACCCGTGTGCCGGCCGGGATCTCCACGTCAGCGCCGACCGCGGTGATGATCCCGTTGCGGAAAATGATCGTACCGTTCTCGATCACGCCGTTCGTGACCGTGTGGATCGTGGCCCCCTGGAGCGCGATGGTCTCCGACTGCGGGGGGACCGTCATACGGACCTGCGCCGACGCCATGGCCGGCAGGATCGCAAGCGCGAACATCATGAACGCGCCGAGAATACGAAGTCTATACATGATCAATTCCCCCCACCGTTCGAGCCACGGTCGCCACTACCGGCGGACAGGACCGCTTGGATCAACTGCTGGCGTTCATTCTCGACCTGCGCGCGTAGCACCGCGTCCTCCTCCAAAGAGAAGTAGCGACGTCCGTCCACCCAGGTCTGCTCGGCCTTGGTGAACTGCGAGAGCGGATTCCCACTCCAGACGACGAAGTCGGCGTCCTTGCCGGCTTCCAGCGATCCGACCCGGTTATCGATGGCCAGCACCTTGGCCGCGTTGATCGTAACGGTCGTGAGCGCCTGTTCTTCCGTCAGTCCGGTTCGCAGGAGCTTGCCCGCTTCCCAGTTCATGCGACTGGCGATCTGCTGGTTGTCCGAGTGAAGGGACACAGTCACGCCCGCCTCCATCAGGATGCGAACATTGTACTTCGTGGCGTCGTACGCCTCCATCTTGAAACCACCCCAGTCGCTCCAGACCGCGGCGGCAACACCGGCGGCGGCTAGCTCGGGCGCGATCTTGTATGCCTCCACTCCGTGCTGGATTGTCTGCACGCGGAAGCCGAATTCCTCGGCCAGGCGAATGAGCGCGAGGAACTCGTCGGCGCGGTAGCCGTGCGACGAGATCAGAAGCTCTTGGTTCAGGATGTCGAGAAGCGCCTCCATCCTGAGGTCGCGCCGCGGTGGAATGCCTTCGCCGCTCGCTTCCCATGCCTTCCACTCACGCTCGTAGTCGCGCGCGGCCAGGAAGTGGTCGCGGATGATCTCCTGGGTTCCCATGCGCGTGTCCGGGTAGCGGCCTTCGTAGCAGCAACGCTTGGGGTTCTCACCGAGCGCGAACTTCACCGTACGGGACCCACCCTCCAGCTTGAGCTGCTCCGGAAGCAAGCCCCAGCGCATCTTCACGATCACGTTCTCACCCCCGATGGGGTTGGCCGAACCGTGCTTGATCATTGCGGTCGTGAGGCCGCCGGCGAGCTGACGGTACATCCAGATGTTGTTGTGCGTCAGCACATCGCCCATGTAGACCTCGGGCACGATCGTGGCGCCCGTCTCGTTGACATCGCTGACGCCGGAATGGATGTGCGGATCGATCAGTCCAGGCGTCACGTGCTTGCCAGTTCCGTCGATCTGTACCGCGCCGCGCGGTGCGGTAAGGTTCGTGCCCACCTCGGCGATCTGTCCGTTGCGGATCAGCACGTCCGCGTTCTCCAGCCGGCCCTGGGGCCCCTGGGTCCACACCGTCGCGTTGCGAACGAAGACGGCGGCCGGTTGCTGAGGAATGGAAGGGACGCCGTACTCCATCATCGGACGAATCCACGGCAGGTCGATGTCTGGTACGTCGGAGGCAACGGTGCCGACCGCATCGCCTGTGAACGGAGCCGTACGCTCACCTTGGAACGACGGATTAGCGCCATTGGGAAGCGCCGTCCAGCCGTAGAAGTCGTTCCCGCTGACCGAGCCCGCGAGCAGGGCCGTGCCCTCGTATCCGAGGTCGTCGCCCGGGAAGCGCACTTCCAACCTACCCGTCTCGGCGATGACGCTGGCCGAGGCGATTTCGACGCGGACGCCCTCGCTCACGTTCCGCCCCGGCGCCACGTCGATGAAGCCGCGGAGCCGGTTGAGCGTGCCCTCCAGGGTCAGTTGGGCCTGGAAGCCCCACTGGTCGTCCGAGGCGATCATCCATGTACCACGCGGATCGATCTGTGCCGCGCGCGTCACGCCGTAGACCTTGCCCTGCACCCACACGTCACGGACATCGGCTTCCGTTGTGAAGAGGTCACCCTCGGCGACCACGAGGTTGGCGACTTTGCCTGCCGCGATCGTTCCGTGCGTGCCTTCGATGCCCAGATATCGGGCCGGCGTCGTCGTGATCGCAGCAAGCGCGTCGTCTTCGGAGAGCCCTCGCGCCACCGCGGTCCGCAAGTTAGGCAGGAAGTCCGCCACCGACGTCAGGCCGTCGCTTGTGATCGCGAAGTCGATTCCAGCGTCCGCGAGCTGCGCTGGGTTCGTCGGAGCGAGGTACCAATGACGCAACTCGGCGAGCGACGCATCCATGGCCGACTCCGGATCGTCCACGCTCGGCGCGTCCGGGAAGTCGAGCGGCACGAAGAGCGGTGCGCTGGTCTGGCTCAGCACGTCGAGGATCCGGTACTCCTGACCGTTCCCCCGGTACCAGGCATCGAGTCCGTAGTCTGCCGCGAGCTTCTGGCCCCTGAGGTACTCCTCTTCACTGCGCGTCTCGAAGATGACGGGCTGCTGGCCATGGACCGCGTTCTCCAGGGCTCCCAGGGCAGCGCTCGTCTCCGGGGGCAGAAAGGCGCGGCCGCTGGCATCGTAAGCGTCCCAGGCCCGCTCGTACCAATCGGCATCCATGAAGGTCTGCTTCATGAGGGCGATCACGCCCATCGACGAGTCGGGGTAACGGCCTCCGAGCTCGAAGGAGCGCTGGAAGCCGATCGACTGAGCGAGGTCAGGCCTGAGTACCCGGTCGCGCACCCCGGCATCGCCCAGGTTCACGACCGATGCCGAGCCCCGGAAAATCCCCTGCTTCGGCACGACAAGCGCCGTCCCGAAGCCCTGCGAGCGGAGCGCCTTTCTGCGCGCCTCGTCGTCCTGGAGGTTGGCCGTGGTGCTGAACCACGCGCGCACCTGGGGATTCCAGTGCGTGGGCCCGACATCACCGCCCTCGGGGACTTGGTCCATCCCAAGGTCGGCGTGAGAGTCGATGAACCCCGGGTAGACCGTCTGCCCCGTCAGGTCCCAGACGCGGGCCCCGGCCGGCGGGGTACCGCCGCGTTCGACGGATTGGATCATGCCGTTTCGGATGACGATCGTGGCGTTGTCGATCGCCTGGCCGGGTGCGGTCACAACACGCGCACCCACCAGCGCATGGTATCCTGTCCCGTTGTCGCGGATGCCCTCGATGGGCTGTGTGCGGCTGGACTGCTGCGCGCTCGCTCCTGCTGCCAGGAGAAGGCTCAACGTCAGCGCCGAGAGTGTGGTTTTCACGAAATCCCCCAAAGAGTACCTGAAGACTGTGAGCGGACGTCCGCTCCCGGCCCCACCAGACGTGATAGGATAGGACTGTGTGCAGCCTATCACGGTTGGTGGGGTTGGGGAATCCGGACGGGTGGGATGCGATGCGTTCGGGTGCTGGGTGCTGAAGGCGGGCGACCGAGAGAACCCACGCCCCTCATGAGATCGACGCTACGGACGCCACCCCGGCAAGCGATGCCGCCAGGTAGATGATCGCGATGGTCGCCTTCCGTGCGCTCGTCCCGTCGGCGTACTCCGTGAGGGTGTGCTGGTCTCCGCCTGTGCCTCGGCCCACCGCGATGGATGGGATGCCGCGTACGACGCCTGCGTTCCCGTCCGTGGAGCCGGATGGGCGCCCACGGGTGGGGATATCCAGGCTGTTGTAGACGTCCAACGCCGTGACGACTACCGGGTGGTCGGCGCGGTCTCCGAGCTGCTCCGGCGTGCCTCCTGCGGGCATCTGCTGCACCCGCTCCACATCCCACTGGACCTTGTGGTCGCGTGCTGCCGCGCCGACCCGGGATTCGATCTCGGCGTCCAGGGAATCTAGGAGCGCAGGGTTAACCGAGCGCAGATCCATCGTGAAGAATATGTCTTGGGGGATGCCGTTGAAGATCTTGCCCCCCCCGATCATGCCGATGTTGAACACGGCGCCGCCCTGGCCCTCGGGAATTTCGAGCTCATAGATGCGGTCTACCGCTTCGGAAAGGGCCCGCACGGGGTGGGGCTTCCCGGTGCTCGAGTTGGTGTGCGACCCCTCGCCACGGAACCAGTACCGGGTCCAGTAGATGCCCAGCGCGCCGTATGAAACCCCGCCGAGGCCTCCGTCCATCGCCACGAGCATGTCGGTGACCCCGGGGTTGTTGTCGAGCCAATAGTTCATCCCGACGAGTCCCAGTTCCTCCTGGACGGTGGCGACGAAGATCACGTCTCCCTGGGTCCGGACGCCGGCTCGGTTCATGGCCCGAATGGTGGCCAGCATGTTGGCCACCGAGGCGCTGTTGTCGAAGATGCCCGGCGCTCGGAGGATGTCCCCGTCCCGGGTCACGGACACATCAGTGTCCTGAGGATGAACCGTGTCCATGTGGGCAGCGAACACCACCGTTTGTCCGCCCCCGGCACCCCGGCGGATGCCTGTCACGTTTCCGATGGAGTCAGTGCTCACCTCCAGGCCCTCCGCCTCCATCTGGGCGCGGACGTAGGCCCCCCGCGCCTGCTCCATCGTGGACTTGGCGGGGATTTCAGTAATGAGGATCCACTCCTCGACCTGGGCGTCGTAGTTGTCGTCGATCCACTGAACGGCGTCCTGGACGGTTCTGTTCTCGCGCACTTGATCGCTGAAGCGGCTTCCCGCTGTCTGGGCGGTGAGCGGCGTGGACGCGACCTGCAAAAGCGCGATCGCGACGAGCATGGCTGGATTTGGATACCGTAGCATGGCTGTCGTCTGGAAGAGGTAGGTGAAAATGGGGTATTGAGCGACTTGTCCGAACAAAGACTACGCAGGTGGGACTTCGGGCACCACGTCGCGGTGGAGTCCGCCTTGGACCCACGGGGCTCCCACGCCGATTGCCTCCCCCAGCCTCATCTTCCCACGACGGGCCTCAGCAGCAGATCCTGAAAATCGAAACTGAAATCGACGGCGGGTGACGCGGGTTTCATGGTGGCGTGGTCGATCCCACCCTCAGGCGTCAGCGTGAATGTGATAAACGCATCGGCTCTGAGTTCGCGCGCGTGCCACCTCACGAGGAAAGTGTCGTGCTGCCAGTGAACCATGTCGCCGATCAGATCGGGGCTGCGTGAGAAGCGGATCTCGAGACCGCTGCCTTCCTGAGCGACGTCGATGTCCCCATACCACGCGTCGCGATATGTGCCGACATACCCCGCCAACTCGAGCGACGGCGTCGAAGACTCATCTCGCTGTGCGGCGCTGTTGGCCTCGAATGCCGCAAGGGCCGCATCGGCCCGCGCCTTTACTGCGGCAAAGCCCTCTAGCCAGTCCCAGTCGGGGGCGTCCATGTAGTGATCGAGCACCTCATAAGTGATCGAGTTGAATGCCTCTCCGGACTCCTGGTTGGTGAGTACGACCACACCCAGACCCAACTCTGGAATAAACGCGACCTGCGACAAGTAGCCAGGGAGGCCGCCGGTGTGCGTGAGCATGCGATGCCCCCGATAGTCCCGCACACCCAAGCCGAGCGCATAGAACTGGAAGTCGTGACGGAGCGGGGCCAGCTCGGCGGGCGGATTGCCGAATTGGATGGGCGTGACCGGTTTCCAGAGCTCACGAGTGACGGAGGCCCCGAAGACCCGAGCGCCTCCGGCGACCCGTCCGGAGTCGATCTGCACCATGATCCAGCGGGCCATGTCCTGAGCATTCGAGAAGATCCCCCCGGCTGGGTTCACGTTATCACCCAAGTAGGGCGTGACAGGGCGCACCTCACCTTCGACGCGCGCGTGGGTCATGGCGGCGTTGGGCACTTCGTCAGGATGAGACAACCGTACCGCAGAGCCTGTCATCCCCACCGGCCGCAGGATCCTGGTCTCAACGAAGTCTTCCCAACTCATCCCACTAACTGCGGCGATGACCTCGCCCGCCACGGGGTACAGGACGTTGTCGTATGCGTACGCGCTTCTAAAGCTTGTCGCCGGGGGGATGTAACGAAGGCGCTCCACCAACTCCGGTCGCGTGAAGGTGGTCGGTGGCCAGAACATGAGGTCGCCCGCCCCTAGCCCAAGCCCGCTGCGGTGCACAAGAAGGTCCCGCACGGTGATCTGCCGCGTCACCCATGCGTCGTACATCTGAAAGTCAGGGAGGTAGCGAATGACTGGAGCGTCCCAGTCGAGTTTTCCTTCCTCAACCAGGATGCCCAAGGCGGTGGCTGTGAACACTTTGGTGTTCGAGGCGATGCCGAAGAGGGTCTCGGCATCTACCGGCGCTGATGAACCCAGCTTGCGAAGGCCGTAGCCCTTCGCCATGACGACCTGGCCGTCCTTAACGATCGCGACCGAGAGCCCAGGAACCTCGAAGCGGTCCATGACGGAGGCGACGAAGTCATCGAAACCGGGCGGGGGTGCGGCCTGAGCGCGGGCGAGCCCGGGCAATGCGAGAGCCAAAACGAGGATCGCGAGGCGAACAAGAGCGTGATGCATGAAGCCGACTCGGTACGAGAAATATTGTGTAATCCTCTGACCTGCAGAGAGTTGGCGCCAGAAGGGAGATGTTTCCTGGGCGCTTCCCCAGGGGCGGCCCCGCGGAAGCGCGCCCCTTATCGTCCGGGGCATGGCTTGACGTACAACGGCGCGAGTCGAAGTTCGTACAGGGTCAATCGGCCCTATTGCACTCGTGAATTTGCCCTGAGGTCCCCTTGGCCAGTGTACTGGAACAACTCGATGCTCTTCGCTCCGCTGCTGGCGAGCGTCGCACGGTCGGGCTATCCGATGACACGGTCTGCTCGTTTTGCCAACACGACTCGACCCTCGTCGATGCGGTTGAGGCGGCGACCGCGGAATACGAGGCGCTGAGCGAGGAGTTCCCGGAACTCGTTGGCATGGGGGAAATGGAGCAGATCCGCAGCATTCAGGGCAGCTTCGTGAACTTCTACAGCGACGACACGGTCAATCCGTATGTGTCGCTCGCCGCCCGCGGCCCTTGGGTTGTGACCACGAAGGGAGCGGTTGTTCACGACAGCGGCGGCTACGGGATGCTCGGGTTCGGGCACGTGCCCGAGCCGGTTCTGAAGGCAATGAGTCGCCCCCAGGTGATGGCCAATGTCATGACCGCCAACGCCTCACAGCTACGGCTGGTCCGGGCGCTCCAGAAGGAAATTGGGCAGGCCCGGGCCGGGGGCTGCCCGTTCAGCGACTTCCTTGCGATGAATTCGGGCTCGGAGGCGGTGTCGGTGGCTACCCGCATCCTGGACATCAACGCAAAGTTGCAAACCGACGTGGGAGCCCGGTATGCCGGGCTCCCGGTGAAGAAGCTGGTCCTCGAGGGGAGCTTCCACGGACGCACAGGGCGCGCGGCTGAGTTCTCTCACGCAACCCGCCCGACCTACGAGAAACACCTCGCAACCTTCCGCGGAAGTGACGACCTCCTTGCGGTTCCCATAAACGACACTAGCGCACTTCGGCTCGCCTTCGAGCGCGCGAACAGCGCGGGCTTCTTCATTGAGGCAATGCTGATCGAGCCGGTGATGGGCGAGGGCAACCCAGGGGTCGCGGTCACTCCGGAGTTCTACGAGGTGGCGCGGGAGTTGACCGCGGCCCACGACACTTTGCTTGTCGTGGATTCGATCCAGGCGGGCCTGCGAGCGACGGGCTACCTCTCCATCGTGGACTTTCCCGGGTTCGAAGAGCTCGCTGCTCCAGACATGGAGACGTACTCAAAAGCGCTAAACGGGGGGCAGTTCCCTCTGTCGGTTCTCGCGATGACCCGGCGTGCTTCGGGTCTCTACAGGAAGGGCGTCTACGGGAACACCATGACCGCCAATCCTCGGGCGATGGACGTCGGAGCAGCCGTGCTCGGCATAGTGACCCCTGAGGTTCGCGCCAACATCGTAGACAGGGGACACGAGTTTCTGGAGAAGCTCGAAGCGTTGGCCGCGGAACTGGATGGTCCGATCACGGCGGTGCAGGGCACCGGCTTGCTCTTTTCCTGCGAACTTGATCCGAAGTACAAGGCCTACGGCAAGGACAGCGCGGAGGAGTACATGCGTTTCAACGGCATCGGCGTCATTCACGGCGGCGAAAATTCTCTCCGCTTTACGCCACACTTCCACGTTACGTCCGCAGAGGTCGACCTCATCGTTGCGCAGTTGCGGGATGCGATGCTGAATGGACCACGGGCCTCGTAGGAGCGCCGAGCGGGGCGGTTCAGCCTCCCGCCTTGTAGAAGGTAGTTGAGGGAGCAAGGCGGCTTGTTAGTTCACTTTAGTTAACCGTGAACGGCACCCAGTACACTACGTCGTCCCAACGCAACTCGATCCGCCCCCCATCATCCGCCGCCACTACGCGGATCTCGAAGACCTCTACTGTTTCGTCTAGCGCGTCGCGGCGGAGGCGCACTCGGGCCTGATCTTCCGCTTCGTCGTAGCTCTGCCCGCCCTGACCCGTGCGACGGCTGATAATCAGCGTACCACCGTCTGCATCCGGAATCGACGTGAGGCTGTAGTCTCCCGCCGGAATCACGACACCATCGATCGTGATGTCACCGTCGAACGAGAACTGCGTTGCATTGTTCGCTCCGGTCCTCCACCACACCCCGTAGGTAAGCAATTCTCCAAAGATCGTCCGGCCGCGCTTCTGGGGTGCGCCGTAGTCGCCGGCGAAGGCAATGCCGGCGATCTCGGCTCTGATCAGCCCACGTCCGGATAAGTCACCCAGAGGGCGGTCGGCGAAGGCGGTGCCCATGGCGGCCATGTCCAGCTCGTCCCAGGCGTGCCGGGTGAGGTCATAGGCGCGAGTGGACCCGGTCCCGTCCAACGCGAGGATGCGACCCTCTTCGTCGAGCTGGACGGTTGAGACGCCTCGGCTCGGGTGTCGCAGTCCCCAGCTGCCGCTACCGTTTTGTGTGAGCGCGAAGCTCATGCCGCGGCCGCTGAAGGTGGACACCGCGTCGCCGATCGAGCCCTGCCTGACCTGCCACCGCAACGCGGCTTCGAAGGGCCAGTGGAGGATGTCCACGAAGGGAACAGAACCAGTGGGTGCGTCGAAGTCCCGGCGCTGTTCCTCTCCGCCTTGGGTCGTGACCATAGCCCGTCCGGCGCCGTCCGAGACGAGCGTCTCCGACCTGAGCAACTCACCGGCGTTCGAGCCGCCCGCATACGTCCTCGCCGAGTACGCCATGAGTTCGCCGGCGTCCGACATCTCGAGGTGGTATTCCCCGAACGTTGTCCGGGTGCCGCGCAGTAGGGCCTGTGCATCTACGTAGCCTTCGCCGAACTCGATCCACTCGACGGCCAGGGTGTCCTGGCCCATGAGCGTGAGGTAGGCCGCCCGTTCGGGTCCAGACACGTGTGCGTCCGAACAGCCGGACGCGACAAGGGCGATCGTGGCGGAGAGTCCCAGCGTGCGGCGGGTCATGGAAGGAGTCCTTGCGATGTTGTTGAGTCGGTCAGAACGACAAAAAATTACATGATTGTTGTGGCCCTGACGACCTCTTGGGGCGTCGTGATGCCGTCACGGATCTTCTGGATGCCGTCCTCCCTCAGCGTCATCATTCCATTTTGGCTGGCGATGGTCGCCAACTCGGCCTTGTCCGCCCGCCGGAGGAAGGCCTGTCTGAGCTCATCGCTTACTAGGAGCAGCTCGTAGACGCCGATCCTGCCCTTGAAGCCTGTGTCTCTGCAACGGTCACAGCCCTTGCCGGCAAAGCTCTTGGTGAGACCCTCTGCGGTGGGCCCCAAGGCGGCAGCGTCGTGTTCACTCACAGGGTGCTCCTCGGCACACTTGCGGCAGACGCGACGGACCAGGCGTTGGGCCATGACGGCCTCGAGGGTGTGCACGACCAAGTAGTCTTGGACGCCGATGTCGACCAGACGGTGAAGGGCCGAGATCGCGTCGATGGTATGCAGCGTCGACAGTACCAGGTGGCCAGTCAGCGCTGCGTGAGTCGCGATTTCCGCAGTCTCGGTGTCCCGGATCTCTCCAACGAGTAACACGTCGGGGTCCTGTCGGACCAACGAGCGAAGCAGGCTCGCGAAGGTCAGCCCTGCCTTATGGTTCACAGAGACCTGACAAACGCCTGGAATGCCGTATTCGACCGGGTCCTCCACGGTGAAGATCTTCTCTCGGCCGGTCGACAGGTGCCGCACGAGCGCATGGAGCGTCGTCGCTTTGCCGGAGCCGCCAGGGCCGGTGGTCAGGATCATCCCGTTGGGTCTCTCGGACACCTTGAGCAGACGCTTGAGGTCGTGGACGGAGAGGCCGAGGTCTTCCAGTGTGCTCGTCCCTGCCTCAGAGTCTAGGATGCGTAACGCGATACTCTCTCCGTGCAGGGTCGGCACCGTGGACACGGGGATATCCACCTCGCGGCCCGCGAAAGGGACACGAATGCGGGCGTCCTGAGGTAGGGGGTGTTCTGAGGGGTTGAGACCGGCCATCACGCGGAGTCGTGCGAGGATGGCCGTGCGGATCCGTGCGGGAGGAGGATCTGCGTCCTGGAGAATGCCATCGATCCGATACCGGACCCGCAGCCCCCCGGCGTAGTCCTCGAGGTGGACATCGGATGCATGCGAGACGAACGCTTCCGAGAGGATTCTTTCCACCGCCTTCACGGCGGGCACGTGGGCCCCGTGGGCCCCGTGGTGGTCTTGGTCTGCCGCCTGTGACACCACCATGCCGACCGTGAGCTCCTTCCATGCCCATTCGACTTCGCTCGAGTCGGGGTAACGTCCGACCAGGATCTCAAGAGCGGGGATCGCGCCCTCTGCATTGGACAAATTACGGCGGTAGATCTCCGAGATCTGTTTTACGAAAACGGACGCCCGGCGGTCGTCCAAGTCGGGCACGTCCAGGGCCTTCATGAAATACTCGATGGCCTGCTTGTAGCGACCGCGATCCCGGAGAATGCGCGCGGCCTCGACGAGCGGGGCTGGATTCCCGCTGCGCTCTATGCTCTCCTCTTCGAAGAGCTTCGGGGCGCCATCCAGGTCCCCCTCGCTGAGCAGTTCGTGCTGGCGAGAGAAGTCCATGGGAGGACCCGTGGAGCGCAGGTCTCGTGCCAACAGATGGACTCCGTCGTTGATCCACTCACCGAAGAGGGCCCGGCGCACCCTGCTGATGATAGCCAGGATGGTGCCGCCGGCTGCCAGCGCGGGTGCCAGGCTCGCGCCTACCAGTTGGGCGAACACGCCCCCAAGAAGGCTTCCCCCCACAAAGTCGGTCACGACCTCAGCGAAAAGAGAGCGTCGCCGATGGGCCTGAGCAGAAACGGCCGCGACCGTCTACGGTAAGTTTCGTAGGGCGGCTCCTCCCAAAGGGGAGCGATCAGTGACGGGAAGCGGATGTTCTTTCTGGCTAGGGAAGTCAGAAAGGTGCTTTCACGTTCGAGTTGACTGATAGGCCCTCCTCGTTGGCCTGATTCGACCTAACAGCCCGGGCCGAAATCCACGGTAGGGCGCGCGGCCGACGCGAGGAAGCTGCGCCGGGCCTGCCGGGTCATGGCCTCGAGTCTCGGTTCGGCTATTGGTTGTGGTCGTGCCCGTGCTCGTGCTCGTGCTCGTGGTCATGACCTTGAGGATGCTCATGTTGGTGGTCGCGTCTGCCTTGATGAAAGACCACATGCATGAGCGACCCGCTCACAAAGGCCTGGTAGACTTCGACCCCGAAGGTGTGGTCCCCGAGCGGCAGGTTCGCCCCCACCGCGTATCCCGCCAGCGTTGCGAGGACTACAGCCGCTACGCCGGAGGTCGCGATGCCCCGGCCGTGCCGAGGTCTCAGCAGCCACCATATCACAAGACCGACAGGAACACGGTGAAGCACCACTGCCAGGGCAAAGGGGACGGCGATGGACCCCGCAGCTGGGGCGAGCGCCGCGCCTTCGAGCAGGGCATGTACCACCAGTCCCGAGATGCCGACGACAATCGCCAGATTGTCCGTGTGCGTCTCGAGCGCGTGGGAGGCCCGCTCGAAGAGGGTGGGTACCAGTATGCCGAGTCCCAGCGCAGCCAGGGGCACCAACGTCCGGTCATTCCAGGCATGCGGGAGGATCTGCCAGGCCACGAGGCTGGGCACCGCGATGTAGACGAATCCGTCGACGAGGCGCACCGCGGACGGTCGACCGTGCAGCCAGGCGTAGAGGATCGGTCCGAAGACAGGCGCCGTGAGGGCCGCGGCGAGAAAGAACATGTTGTGGGCGCTTGGGTCGGTCGTACGTCAAATCAGAGAGGTGTGCTGTAAAGAGAAGATGGGGCCGCGCTGCCTCTCCCGCACATCTTGTGGAACGAGGATGCCCTTGAGGGGGATCAGTCCTCTAGTAATCTGATCTCAGGCCCTGCGTACCCCGTCGGGGCACCCAACGTGAAATAGCGGAGTGATGATCGAGTGAATACTCGTGGTGTTGGCAAACGGTTTATGGTGGCGGCGCTCACCGGTCTCGCCCTTGGGTGCACGAAAGAGGCTGACGCTCCTCAGTCGGCTACGGTGATCGTCGAGGCTTCGGCCACACAAGGATTGCTCCTGATCGTGTCGACTCGGTTCGAGGTGCCTACGGGCGGTCAGGTGGCCTACGCCAACGTCGACACCGTGCAGGTCACGGGAAACTACACCGAGACCTACGCGCTCAACTCCGAGGCCCGCTTTAGTGCCATACTCCTCAACGAGACGGAGGCCATCGAAGTCGTCCGGTTGTCGGTCCTGATCGACAACAACGTGCAGTACGACGAAGCCGCGACGATGGGGATGGGTGGATTCCTTCAGTTCCTGTATCGGTTCCAGTTCGACGGACTCGGGTTGTGATCCGCCCCTGGAAGGCAGTCACGGCGGCGCTTCCGTCGCCTACTCCCATTCGATGGTCCCTGGCGGCTTCGAAGTAACATCCAAGGTGAGCCCCCCGATACCCTCTAGAGCCAGGATTCCGGTACGGAGTTCTGCGACGACTTCCGCCGGGAGTTCCACGGGAGTCGCGGTCATCGCTCGTGCCGAGCGTACGGGCCGAAGCACGATCGTTTCGCCCTCGGTGCCCTGCAAATTGAGTGGCACGAGCACCGTCGGGCATTGCCAGACTTCGTCGTAGAGTCCGTGCCTTCGGAGCGCCTGCATCACCAACGCGTCAGCCTCCCGGAGCAGGTGTAGCCGCAGGCGTGTGACGTAGCCCGGTACAGCGACTGCCGTGGTCGGGTGGGACGCGCCGAGGTTCCATACGCATCGATTGATTCCAGGCACTTGGGCCGTGATTGCTGAGACCGCGGCGATCAAGTCGTCCCATGGGACATCGCCGCTGAGGAGTACCGGGTGCTCGTAAGCGCGTAGGTCGGCTTTGACCCCGACGGAGCGGATAGGGAGCACCAGGCCCTCGAGTCCAAACGTGGCCGCTAGCGCTTCCACCTGTGGGACGATGGAGTCGAAATCTTCAGTGTCCTGTGCCCCGGTTGAACACAAGAGCCGCACCCCGAGGCCCGGGCCGGGGAAGGGGTGACGCCAAAGGGCTTCTCGATCGATGCCCATGCGCGCGCCCAGCTCCCTGACCTCCACCTTGTAGAGGTCAGCCAGCGGCTCGATCACCTTACCGTCGGCGAGCATCTCCTCGATGATCGGTACTCTGTTGTGATGCGTCTTGATGGTATCGGCGCGTTTGGTGCCACCGGTTTCGATCGTGTCTGGGTAGATCGTGCCTTGGCCTAAAAGATGGTGTTCGATCCCCAGGCGTTCACCTTCGTTTTGGAATACCTGGACGAACGTATCTCCAATAATTCGGCGCTTTTCCTCAGGCCCGACGGCGTCGGCCAGGGCGTCTAGGAACGTGTCGCTCGCGTCCACGAAGTGAAGATTCCGATCGAGCCCTATTTCCGTGAACATCTGCAAAACGTCGGCGCTCTCGTTCAGGCGCATCAAGCCGTTGTCGATGTGCAGAAGGTGCAGGCGTTCAGAGCCGAGTGCCTTGCCCAACAAGACCGCCGCCACAGTTGAGTCAACGCCACCTGAGGCGAGCAGGAACACGGATCCGCTCCCGACTTGCTCCTGGATGCGCAGAATCTCTTCGTCCATGAAGCCATCCATGGACCAACTCTTCGCACATCCACAGATCTCGAAGACGAAGTTGGCGATCATGTCGTCGCCATGAATCGTGTCGTCGACCTCCGGGTGGAACTGAAATCCGTACCGCCGAAATTTGTCCGAGCCGATGGCCGCAAAGCGGTGTTCACTCCCGTTGCCAGTGAAGCTATACCCAATTTCTTCGAAATCCGGCCCAACCGAAACGACCGAGTCGTAGTGGCTCATCCAGACTCGCTCTACAGGATCGAGCCCCCGAAAGAGCGGGTGTCCTACGGTGACGTGTAGGTCGGCTTTGCCCCACTCGCGGCCCCCGTGTACGACCTCGCCGCCGTAGTATTGCGCGATCTGCTGATGCCCGAAGCAGAAGCCCAAGATGGGGATGTCGAGATCGAAAATCTCCTTTGTGTAGTCCGAGTCCTCACCGTGCGAGGCCAGACTAGGACTCCCAGAGATGACGATGCCGCGATAACCCGCGAACGCCTCAATGGGATCTTCCGGTTGGCGAATTTCGGCCCGGACGCCTCGAAGGCGAATCTTGGTGGCGATCAGGTGAGCGTACTGACCACCAAAGTCGATGACGGCGATTGTGTCGTGCAACAAATGCGCTCCGAAGGAGGGGGTCGACCGTCGACAGGAAAGGGAGGTTAGGTGCCCAATCTTGTCGTGTTCGCGGCGTGGGTGGAAGGCCGGCGGCCTGGATTGAGTTGACAGGCATCGACGGGTGACTCAAATTTAGGCAAGCCTAAAAATTACTCCCTAGCCATCCAGGCACTCAGATGGTCGATCCGGCACTGGCGCTACTTGTCTTCACCGTCCTCGTTGTGGGCACAGCGGCCGTTGTGTGGCCGCGGCGCGGAGTCCTAGCCCGGCTCGTCGAGTACACACGGCTGACGGAGCGGGTCCGGCTCGAAGACGCCGTGAAGCACGTGTATATGGCCGAACTCGCGGGGGGTGTCTGCACGCTGGAGAGCCTGGCGGGCCGCCTCGGGATCTCAACGCACAAGGCATCCGTTTTGCTCACCCGCCTCACGGACCTCGGCCTCGTCCAAATCGGGGAGACCGGCCCCGTCTTGTCAGAGGATGGTCGAGAGTCCGCGCTGCGAACGGTCCGTACGCACCGCCTGTGGGAACGGTATCTCGCCGACCGCACCGGCGTGCCTGCGGTTGATTGGCATGACGAGGCTGAGCACATGGAACACAACCTTACGGCGGACGAGGCGGAGGTGCTCGCCGCCCGACTCGGGCACCCCAACTGGGATCCCCATGGCGACCCGATCCCGACGGCCGAGGGACATATGCCGGACCTCCAGCATCTGAGCCTCACGGGCGCGCCTGCAGGGCGCACCGTCGAGATCACCCATCTCGAAGACGAGCCACGCGAAATCTACGACCGACTCCTCACCATGGGCCTCGCGCTTGGCGGGCGCCTGGAGATCCTTGCCCGCGACGACCGCGGACTCCGTGTTCGGGCCGCAGGCGAGGAGTTCCAGATCGAGGCCGTTGGTGCGAGCAACGTCAGCGTCAGGGTGCTTCCAGTTGGCGAGCGCGCCGGGGGGGCTGTCGAGACCCTGGCTGATCTTCAACCGGGCGAGGCGGGCTCCGTGGTTGGCCTGTCATCTGCTTGCAGGGGGCCGCAGCGACGCCGACTCCTGGACCTGGGAGTGGTTCCGGGCACCGTGATCAGCGCAGAGATGTCGTCCGCGACCGGGGACCCCATGGCGTACTTGATCCGGGGTGCACTCATCGCCTTCCGGCGCGAGCAGGCCGGTTGGGTGACCATTGAGCGGGTGGCCGAGTCGGTCGAGGTGGCATCGTAGTGGGCGTCCTATCTATGGACCCGTGCGGATCCTGCTCCGAGCACCGGGAGAAGAGCCTCGTGCGTTTGGGGCTGAGCCCAGACAAGTGGGACTATCTCCTCGCGCTTGCCGGGAATCCCAACGTCGGCAAGAGCACAGTGTTCAACCGACTTACGGGTCTTCGCCAGCACACTGGAAACTGGCCGGGGAAGACGGTGGTGCGCGCCGAGGGCGTCTTTGCGCATGAAGGCAATCGGGTAAAGGTCGTGGACCTGCCAGGCACCTATTCCCTCCAGGCTGGGAGCGTCGACGAAGAAGTCGCGCGCGACTTCATCCTATTCGGCCGGCCCGACGTAACATTGGTGGTGGTTGATGCCACACGCCTCGAACGCAACCTGAACCTCGTGCTGCAGATCCTCGAGATCACGGACCGAGTCGTTGTGTTCTTGAACCTCATTGACGAGGCCCGCCGCCACGGGATTGCTGTGGATCCCAAGAGGCTCGAGAAGGAACTCGGGGTGCCGGTCGTCGCAGGCATCGCCCGCGAGGGTGTGGGGATCGAGGAGTTGCTCGTCGCGGCTCATTCCGTCGCAACCCGCTCCGGCAGCCCCCAGCGGAGCAGGGTCGAGGCGCACGCCCCGGATGTAGAGGCTGCGATTGGAGCACTGGCGCCCGTCATCGAGTCCGCGTTTCCGACGGTGCCGAATGCCCGCTGGATCGCGCTCCGTCTCCTCAATGCGGATGAGGCCGTCCAGGAAGCTGTGACCTCGGGAGAACTCGGCCACCTCACAGGTGACGATGCAAGTGAGGTACACGCCCCACCGGAACCGGACCGCCAGCGGGTGCTGGATGAGGCCACGCGCCTGCGATGGAATCTGCCAACAGACTTCCACGACATCGTGACGCAGCGGTCGTTTCAGGCCGCTCAGGAAGTCGCCAGTCGCGCGCAGATGGGGGGGCTCAAGAAGGCTGGTTTCGACTTTGATCGAAAACTCGACAGCCTGCTCACGAGTCGTGTGTTCGGATTCCCGCTAATGCTGCTCATTCTTGCTGTGGTGTTCTGGATCACCATCGAAGGCGCCAACGTGCCGTCTTCGATGCTTGCCTCAATCCTCATCGACCAGGCGCACCCCTGGTTGAAGGGACTGGCTGCAGCGATCGCCATGCCCTGGTGGCTCTCGGGGTTTTTGCTCGACGGCGTCTATCTTGCGACGGCTTGGGTAATCGCGGTGATGCTCCCGCCTATGGCGATCTTCTTTCCGTTGTTTACTCTGCTTGAGGACTTCGGATATCTACCCCGCGTGGCGTTCAATCTTGACTCGCTATTTCACAAAGCTGGCGCGCACGGAAAGCAAGCGCTCACGATGTGCATGGGGTTCGGCTGCAACGCAGCCGGGGTCGTGGCGACGCGGGTTATCGACTCTCCCCGCGAGCGGCTCATTGCCATCATCACCAACAATTTCAGCCTCTGTAATGGCCGTTGGCCCACCCAAATTCTGATTGCGACGATCTTCATCGGGGCCCTGGCGCCTTCTCAGTTCGCCGGGTTGGTGAGCGCAGCGGCTGTTGTGGGCATCGCGCTGCTCGGCACCGTCATGATGTTCTTGTCGTCGTGGGTGCTGTCGCGCACGGTGCTGCGTGGCGAGGCCACCAGTTTCAGCCTCGAGCTGCCACCGTACAGGCCGCCCCGGTTCTGGCAGACGCTCTACACCTCACTCATCGATCGGACGGCGATTGTTTTGTGGCGTGCTGTGGTGTTCGCAGCTCCGGCCGGAGCAGTGATTTGGCTGATCTCTAACCTGACCGTCAATGACGTGAGCCTGGCCCAACACTTCGTTGGCTGGCTAAATCCAGTCGGGCTTCTGCTGGGCATGAACGGCGTGATCCTGCTTGCCTACGTGGTCGCAATCCCGGCGAACGAAATCGTGATCCCGACGGTCCTCATGCTGACGGTTCTCACGGGGGGAATCGCCGGAGGCGCTGGGACGGGGGTGATGTTCGAACTCGACAGCGTGAACGCGACAGGGGAGTTGCTTCGCGCCGGCGGGTGGACGTTGCTGACGGCGGTAAACCTCATGCTGTTCAGCCTGCTCCATAACCCATGTTCCACGACGATCTACACGATCTACAAGGAGACCCGGAGCGCGAAGTGGACGACCGTCGCCACCCTCATGCCGGTCGTGATGGGTGTGACGGTGTGCTTCTTGGTCACGCAGGTATGGAGACTGCTCGCCGCTTAGGGGGTGCCTCGGACTTGAGGCAGGGTTCTAGCTGAGGACGCGAATCAGCCCCGCGAGCTCTTCGTCGAGGGCGATCTCAGCGTAGCCGATGCGGAGCACATAGGCCGGGTAGTTCTGCGTCAGCTTGATCTGGACGCCCGGTAGGAGGCCGAGGGCCGCGAGACGCGCCGTGCGGGGATGATCTGGATTGGTGAGACACGAGATCACGCCGCCGGAGCGAACCGCCATCTCGGTGACGGGCTTCGACCGGCAATGTCCCTTGGCGCATCGATGCACGGCCAACACAGGCAGGCAGTTCTCCGGCGGGCGCCCGAGCACTCGGTCGAGGTGCTTCTTGATCATCAGCCGCTCCGTCGCCGTGGGTAGTCATCCGCGTGAATGACCGGGAGGTCACCGGGTCGCGGCTGGCTCGGCGGGGGCGGCTGGGCTCCTTTCTTTTTCCCGAATCGCTTCTGTAGAAAGGTCATCCAGCCGGGCGTCGCTGGATTCTCGAAGCCACAGTAGGGGCACATGATATGCCCACAACTGGAGCCAAGCGGACATTCCGCGCAGGCCTTTTGGCCCCGGTCTTCCTCGAAGTTGCGTCCGCAGTAGCCGCAGTTCACCAGCCGATCCCCCGCAGCGCGATGTTGAGGACGAATCCGGTGCCGAATGCGATAGGCGTGATCAGCCCGAACATGGCGAGCGCCGAGGGCCATCTTTCTCGAACCCGTGGATTGGGCCACGACACGCACTCCGATTGCTGCGATGCTCGCGCCCATCGCGATGTGCAAGAGCTGCAACATGGGCATGTGCAACGACCCAAAGGCCTGAATGAAGATTGCCCCGAGCACGTTCCAAGGAGGCGGCTGGACGTGCATATACCAGATGCTCTCCACGGCCTGCTCCCGCAGAAGGTCGGTGGCCAGATTCTTTGTAAACCAGCCAAACTTGTCTGGCCCGAAGTCGTGTACGATCGAAACTCCGAAGCCCAACCAGTAGACTAGGGCCAAAACGATATGCACCCCGGCTACTAGAGTGGCGTCACGTCGGGCGAACGAGGGGTCTGGTGTCACGGGTAAAACGCTGGTGGCCGATCGGCCGAGGCCTGGGCTCTTGTGGGTGGGGCTGACCCTTCAAGACTAGCCCCCCATCCTGTGTGGCGACATCGTGGCAATGAACCAATCCACCATGGGAGTTGTATGTGAGCGGCATCGTCACTGAACATCACTTCATCGCGTCAAAGTCATCTGGCGAGGTGTCCGCGCTTCTTACCCTTCCGGAAGAGGCGACCTCACTCTATGTGTTCGGACACGGGGCGGGGGCGGGCATGAGGCACCAGTTCATGGACGCGGCTTCCCAGCGTCTGGCCCGAAACGGGGTCGCCACCTTCCGGTACAACTTTCCCTACATGGAAGCTGGTCGGAAGGTGCCGAATCCGGCGCCGATTTTACTCAAGACGGTTCGTTCTGCCGTCGCCGCGGCCGTGGCTTTTGCGCCGGGCCTTCCGCTGGTCGCCGGCGGAAAGTCGATGGGTGGGCGCATGACCTCTCACGCTGCGGCGGCCCAGGCGCTAGAAGGTGTTCTTGGCTTGGCCTTCTTCGGTTTCCCGCTGCACGCACCCGGGCGCGATTCCGATCAGCGCGGAATGCACCTCGGTGACGTACGACTGCCGATGCTCTTCCTGCAGGGCACTCGCGACAAACTTGCGAATTTGGACATCCTCACGCCGTTGCTTCAGGCCGTCGAACCGCAGCCGACCCTGCACGTTGTGGACGGCGCGGATCACGGCTTTCACATGCTCAAACGGTCTGGTCGCTCGGACGACGAGGTAATGGATGAGATGTGCGATCTCCTGGCGACTTGGGTATCCGCGCTGACGTGAGACGCGGTTAGATCCAGTTCTTTTTGCGAAAATAGGCGAGCATGCCGCCACCCATCACGATCATGACGATCCACACCGCCGCATAACCCCACGGGGAATGGAGTTCAGGCATGTTGTCGAAATTCATGCCGTAGACTCCAGCGACGAACGTCAACGGGATGAAGATCGATGCCATGATTGTGAGGACCTTCATGATTTCGTTCGCTCTCATCGCCGCCAGAGAGAGGTGGGAGTCCATGATGGATGTCAGCGAATCGCGCATGTGATCGACGAACTCCACCAGCTGCTCAAGATGGTCCTGTAGATCCAGGAGGAAGGGGTGGGTCTCTGCATCGAGGTATATCGGAGGATGCCTGATGATGGGATCGATCTCGTCTCGTAGCGGCCTGACGCTGCGGCGAGCGGCGGTGACCTCTTCACGAATCCCATGGATCTGAGCGGGCACGTCGCTAGGGGGATCTTCAGACCAGACAACGATTTCGAGTTGTTCTACTCGCTGTCCCAGCGCGTCCATTACGATGAAGTAGTTGTCGACGACCGCATCCATGAGGCCATACCACAGATAGCCCGCACCGCGCGACCGAATCCTGGACCCGGGCTGTCGAATGCGCCGGCGAAGCGGCTCGAAGAGGTCCCCGACCGTCTCTTGGAACGACAGCACCCAACCCGGGCCGGTCACAAGGCTTACGTGTTCGGAATGAACATCTCCTTCCTCAGTCAGAGACAGCATCTTCAGAGAGGCCAACAAGAAGCCGTCGTACTCCATCACGACCGGCCTGGAGGCTACGGATACGATGTCTTCGATGGCCAGAGGGTGGACCCCGAACTGTGTGCACAACGATTGAATCAGGTCGGTATCGTGGAGCCCGTACATGTTGATCCACGTCACGCCCGTAGGGCCAGGATCAGGCGGTCGGAGAGACCGGGGGTCCTCGACGATCACTTCCTCGACGTCTCCTTGAGAGGAGTACCGAATCATCTGGACCGCCGTCTCGTCGACCTTTCTCTGACCAGTGAAGACGACGGAACCCGGTGCCAGGCCGACCTTCGAGGTTGAGATGTGGAACTTCATGGGCTTTGGCGTCCTTTGGGGATCCTAAAGATGGTGGAAGAGTGACGGCCGGACTCGGCTTTCGCCAGCGACGTCGTGGGTTCCGGTGTCCTCGTTGTTGACCCCCGTTCCCGGCGACGGCATTCTGATCGTCCCGATCGGGAAGCGACTCCTCGTGTTTACGCGAGGGGCCGCCACAAAAAGAGTTAGCCACAAGCGTTTCTTGGAGAACGACCGCATGATTTCTATCAACTTCGCCGCATCTTTTTCGGGTCGCCTACTGTCGACCGTTTCAATCCTCGCGACACTCGCTCTCCCGGCACTCGTGCCCAGGGATGCGTCTGCTCAGATGGCCTCACAGGGTCAGTCTGTGGAGCAGCAGTTCGCTGGGCTCAGTTACCGCAACGTCGGTCCTTCTCGTGGGGGCCGCGCGACCGCGGTCGCTGGCCACCCCGACCACCCGTTCACGTTCTATATGGGCGCGACCGGGGGTGGGGTTTGGAAGACCGAGGACTACGGGACTACTTGGCGACCCATTACGGATGGCATGATCGAGACGGGCTCTATCGGTTCGATTCGGGTTGCCCCCTCGAATTCGAACGTGGTGTATGTCGGTACGGGATCCGACGGCATTCGCTCCAACGTCATCATCGGCAAAGGCGCGTACCGCTCTGACGACGCGGGCCGCACTTGGGAGAAAATCGGCCTCGAGAAGATGGGCCAGCTCGCCGCAATTGAAATTCACCCCAGCAACCCGGAAATCGCCTACGCGGCCGCACTCGGTAACCCCTGGGCTAACAACCCCGACCGGGGGGTCTATCGCACCCGGGACGGCGGCAAGAACTGGGAGCAAGTGCTCTTCACCTCCGACTCGGTGGGCGCCATCGACGTTGAGCTGAACGCTGCGAATCCGAATGAGATCTACGCAGCGATGTGGCGAGGGCAACGCAGGCCGTGGACGATCGTCTCCGGCATGGAGCATTCGGCGCGGGAAAACGGAATCTGGAAGTCGACTGACGGCGGCGATACGTGGCGACTCGTCACGGAAGGGCTTCCCACCGGACTCGTGGGCAAAATGGACCTTGCCGTTACCGCTGATGCGCCGAATCGAGTCTACGCGTTGGTCGAGACGACAGACCCGAACGAGGGCCTGTATCGCTCCGACGACTTCGGCGAGACGTGGGAGATGGTCAGCAATCAGAGCGGGATCATGAACCGCCCCTTTTATTACACAAACGTCGATGCGGACCCGAGTGACGCGGACCACGTGCTGATCAACAACGAGGGCTTTTATGAGTCTCACGATGGTGGGCGGTCGGTCCAACGGAAGAGTACACCCCACGGCGACAACCACGACGTGTGGATCAACCCCGAGAACCCGAACATCTGGGTTCAATCGAACGACGGGGGCGCCAACGTGACCCTCGACGGTGGCATCACTTGGTCCACCCAAAACAACCAGCCCACGGCCGAACTCTATTCCGTGGACATCGACGACCGCTTCCCGTACTGGCTGTATTCGGGTCAGCAGGACAACACGACGATCATGGTGCCGAGCAACGCTCCGGAGGGAGGTTCCCTCGGAGGGCACACGGGTAACTGGAAGGACATCGGTGGCTGCGAGACTGGACCGGCCGTTCCCAAGCCGGGCAATCCGGACGTCGTCTATTCGAACTGCAAGGGCCGCTTTGGTCGGTACAGCCAGATGACTGGCCAAGAGAAGCAGTACTATGTCGGCTTTCAGAACTTGTATGGCGCCAACCCGGCGGAACTGAACTATCGCTTCCAGCGGGTGGCCCCAATCGAGGTGTCTCCGCACGACCCCAACATCGTCTACCACGGCTCGCAGTTCGTGCACAAGACGACCGATGAAGGGGTTACCTGGGAGCAGATCAGCCCGGATTTGACTGCGTTCCGCCCTGAGCGTCAGGTCGAGTCAGGAGAGCCGATCACCCGAGACATCACCGGAGAGGAGCACTACTCGGTGGTTTATGCGATCGAAGAATCGCCAGTCCAGGCCGGTGTAATTTGGGCCGGCGCCAACGACGGGCTGGTTCAGGTCACCCGGGACGGTGGTCGGACGTGGAAGGATGTCACTCCGGCCGACATGCCACCGGAGGGCCGCATCCAGACGATCGATCCGTCGCCTCACGCGGCGGGCAAGGCCTACTTTGCCGGGTACCGGACTCTCTTGGGCGATCTGACCCCGTTTATCTACAAGACGGAGAACTTTGGTGACAGCTGGACGCTGCTCACTCCGGGCGATAACGGAATCCCGGCAGACTACCCAACTCGCGCCGTCCGAGAGGACACCGAGCGCGAGGGTCTGCTCTATGCCGGGACCGAATTCGGCATGTTCGTGTCCTTGAACGATGGCGAAAGCTGGGAGCGCTTCCAGTTCAACCTCCCAGTCACGCCCATTACGGATATCAAGGTCCACCAGGACGACCTCGTGCTGTCTACCATGGGTCGCGCGTTTTGGGTCATGGACAACCTCTCACCTCTGCGACAGCGCGGTGACGCGATGGGTGCAGGGGGTGCGCATCTTTTCCAGCCGGCTGACGCCTACCGTTCGCGCGGTGGCGGCCGTGGTGGATTCGGCGGCGGTTCACCCGATCAGCCCCAGTACTCGCAGGCGGGGGCGGTCATCGACTACAGCCTCCCGTCCACGGCATCCGGGCTTCAGCTCGAGATCCTAAATGCGGCGGGTGACGTGTTGAGAACGTTCGAATCCGGTGGAGATGGTGCTCGAACTGAGCAGGCACAGGAAATGCGTGGGCCGTTCCAGCGCACGACAGGTGGGGCTCGCCTAGAGAACGGGCGCGGTGTTCACCGGTTCCTTTGGGACATGACGGTAACCGGCCCTGGTGGCGCGGGACGCGGTCCGACTGTCGCCCCTGGGGACTATCAGGTGCGGCTCACCGCCGATGGTCAGACACAGACGCGCACCTTTGAACTCCTCATGGACCCACGGGTCGCGGCGGACGGCATTACCGTGACCCACTTGCAGGCACAGTTCGACCTCGGCATGGAGGTTCTGGCCGCGATCGCGGATGCCGGGCAGACGATCCAAACGCTGAATGGCGCGATGCAGCGTGCAGCCGACGGAAGTAGCCTCGAGGATCAGCTCAAGGAGATCGAAACCGCGCTCGTCACGGATCGAACCATCTCAAGCTATCCGCAGCCGATGCTCGCCGATCAGCTGTCGTATCTGTACGGCAACACACAACGCGCGGACCAAGAGCCGGCGGCTGATATGTACACACGCCTCGAGGTCTTGGTCACCGAGCTTGAGGCCCACAAGGCCCGACTTGAGAGGTTGATGCGCACAATCACGGATCTATAGAAGGGGACCTCGCGAGGGCCGGGCTCTTACACGAGTCCGGCGGGACCCGTGAGACCATCAAGCGGCGCCGTCCACCAAGACGGCGCCGCTTCCTTTGCGGCGCCATGCGACGGCGCTCCGGTAGCGAGTGCCGATCCTGTGGTGGTGGTCAGGTCTGACGAGTGTCCGTAACAGAAGTTCGTTGAGCACCGAGAGTGCCGATGATATCGTGGCCCAAGACCGCATCTATTTCGCGCACGACCCGGTCGGCGTCCGCCGCCGAGAAGGTCATGGGCGGCTTGATCTTGATGACGTTGTGGTCGGGTCCGTCGGTACTCAGCAGGATGCCGCGCTGCTTCAAGCGATTGACGACGTAGCTCGCGACCTCGGCGTGTGGTTGGGGTGGGTCTCCTGGCCGCACGAACTCTATGCCGAGGAAGAGGCCACGCCCGCGGACGTCACCGATCATGGCGTGCCGGGCGGAGAGCTCGCGCAGGCCAGCCTTGAGACGCTCGCCTACCGCAGCTGCGCTCGCCTGCAGCCCTTCGCGCTCAAGGACGTCTAGGACGGAACGCCCGATGGCGGCGGACACGGGGTTTCCGCCGAAAGTGCTGAAGTACTCCATACCGTTGTTGAACGAAGCCGCGACCTCCGCTGTGGTCACTACGGCCCCGAGCGGGTGTCCGTTACCGATGGGTTTTCCAAGCGTGACGATGTCGGGAACGACGTCTTGGGTCTCAAAGGCCCACATGTGGCTCCCGACGCGACCGAAGCCGATCTGTACCTCGTCTGCGATGCACAGTGCCCCCGCTGCGCGCGCGTGTGCGTACGCCGCTGCCATGTAGCCAGCAGGCGGTTCGATCTGTCCGCCACACGACAGAATGCTCTCTGCGAGGAAAGCAGCAGGGGCGAAGCCTCTCGCTGTGAGTGCTGAAAACGCCTCCCCGACGTGGTCCGCGTATCGCTGGGCGCGGAAAGGGTCCTGGCTTCTGTACCGACCCCGATATTCGTCTGGGAGCGGTACGGTCTCGACCCAGTCTGGAGCGCCCGCGCCCCCGCTACCGGCGTGCTTGTAGTGGCTGACGTCGACGAGTGCCTGCGTGTTGCCGTGGTAGCCGCCCTCGATCGTCACGATGCCGTGCCCGCCCGAATGGGCTCGCGCCATTCGCAGGGCGAGTTCGTTCGCCTCGCTCCCCGAGTTGACGAAGAAGCACACCGAAAGGGGCTCGGGGAGCGTCGCGGTGAGGCGTTCAGCGTACTCGAGTACTCGCTCGTGGAGATAGCGAGTGTTGGTGTTCAATACGCCCATTTGGCGCTGGCCGGCGAGTACCACGGCAGGGTGTTCATGCCCCACATGGGCCACGTTGTTCACGCAGTCGAGGTACTCCCGCCCTGACACATCGTAGAGGTACGTGCCGCGCCCCCGCACGACATGAATAGGCTCGTCGTAGGAGAGGCTCAGGCTTGGACCGAGCAAGTCGTTTCGCCGCGCATGGACTCCGACAGGGCTCGTGTACGTCGTCCGCCCGGGTAGGCGCAAAATCAGGTTCGGGTCCGGCGAAAAAGAGGCCCATACCGCCTCTTCCCTGGGGAGTGCGACGCCTGGGAATTCTCCGTCGAAGCCCAGGAGGTCGGTCATGATTTGGAAGTGCAAGTGTGGGGGCCAGTCTCCGTTTTCCGGGTGTGGCCCAATACGCCCGATGATCTGCCCAGCTTCCACTGGATCGCCGACAGCCAAGTTGCCTACAGACGTGCGTTGCAGGTGTCCGTACAGCGTCCAGAACGGACCCCGGGGTCCGTCATGTTCGAGAATCACAGTCGGGCCGTAGTCCAGTCTCCCGTCGTTGTCCCGTACGGTCTTCACGCGACCTACGAGTGGCGCGAAGACCATGGCACCCGCCTCATCGAAGAGGTCGATGCCTAGGTGGATCGTGCGGCGCTCACGCGGGTCACCGACGCGTCCCTTGAACTCATCCGTGAGGTAAAATCCACGTGGTTCGAGATATCGTCCGACGCCGAGTGTGATGCCGTCCGCCCCCATTCGGTCGAAAACGCGCCGAGTGAAGTCCTCGGTGTCATCGGTATCCCTCCCGTTCAGGTCCAAGCTCGAAACACTGAGGTCCAAGACACCCACTGCCCTGCCATCTTCCGGCCGTTGCATCACCGCAGAGAAACTCTTGGTCTTCAGCCAGGCGGTCAGCTCAGCGCTTCCGCGGGCGGCTTCGAGGCCACATGCTGACCGCAGCATGCCGGTGGCAAGCGTTCCGGGAATGGCGTCGAGCGTGCGCAGCATGTCCCACGCGGGTCTCTCCGAAATCAAGTGGTACGCATCCGCCCCGCCGTGAGCCCGGCGCCAGGCGGAGATGCACACGCTCTGACCCAATCGCGCTCGAACGAGCGTCATGATGACGTCCGCTTCCTGCTCAAGAAGCGAATGCTCGCGATGGTAGCCCTGCGCGATCGCCGCAGCGGAGGCCATGGCGTCTGGCGTGTCCAGAATCGCGTAAGCGATCGCGATCGCGAGGTCGAAGACCCGCGGGGCCGAGTGAGCGTCACCGAGATCAATGATCCCCGTCACTCGTCGCGGCTCCGCGCCTCCGTCTGACACAAGGACGTTATGGTCGTTCACGTCTCCGTGGATGACCTGAGAGCCCAAACCGAAGAAGTCCGGCTCCTGGGCGCGGAATGACGCGATGGCTCGCTCCACCAGCGCATGTTGCTCGCCGTCAAGGAGCGCGAGGCCTCGTGCCATGACGTCGCCGGCGTGGCCGAGTGCCCAATCGAAGCCGACACGCGCAGGCGGATGGTCCGGGACGGCACCCAGGGCGCTGTCCAGAACCGCGAGCCGGCGGCCAAGATCTTCGAGTAAGTCGAGCGAGCGCGGATTCGCGACAGCCAGCGTCGATCCAGGCAGGAATTCGAATACCCGGATTCGGTGCACGGTGCCGTCAGCGCCGGTGTGTTCCACCTGATGGCTTCCGTCCATGGCCGGAACGAGTCCGGGGACGAGGCCGTCGGTCTCCCTGCTCAACCCGCCCATCATTCGGGTCTCGAAGTCGAGAATGTCCTGAGGCTCGTCAGGAGACGTCGCCTTCACGACGTAGCGTTCGCCCTCGGCCGTTTCAACGAGGAAGTTCCGGTCACGGTCCCCGGACAGTGGGGACAGCGTGCCTTCGAGCGCGTAATGCTTCCGCACGGCGGCGAGAGCCTCTGCCTCGTCGATGTTCGGGAGATCTTGGATCCTGATCATTGTGCGGACGAGTGAGGACGACGTCTGTGAGAGATTCCCAAATACGATAACCGCTTACCGACGAACATGGGGTGACAACTCCTGCTGGATGTGCATCCGTCTGCGGCTCATGAGCGCTGCTGACCATGAAGTCTTCAGAGTCGTATGATAACATTTCGCGACCCAAGGCGAGGGGGGATCCTGTCGCCTAATTGCCACCGCCGGAACGCTGACGCTTTTTCAGGATGTCGTCGAGTCCATGGATACGGATCTTGAGCACTTCTTCTGCATCGAGGTCTTCGAATCCCGCTTCGATGAGCTCCTGTATGTAGGCAGCGTCGACGCCCTGGATGTCGCGGGCGACGTGTTGGGTTGGAGTACGAGCGTCGCTCGAATGCTACCGTATTTATTTCCCGGTGCACTCGGAACCACTACATGCGTTCGATCATAAACGTGTAGTTGGAGCCCAGGATGTAATGGGCCATGCTGCTACCGAGGAAGTCGACCACCGCAGAACCGAGTTCCGCGTCCTCGGTGGCGATTGAGACCCCAGTAGGACGCTCGTGCTAGGATCCTTCGGCAACCCGTTCGGGAGGACCCAGTTCTCCCAGTCTAGGCGATACCCCGCCCGATTGAAGCTGTAATTTTCCGGGAGGTACTCCTCCAGGCCACTCGGCACCTGCCCGACGTAGGCGTCCTCAGGCCACTCCAGGTGGTCAGCATGGTAGTTGAGGACGGCCAAGCGGACGACTTCGAAGTCGCCCATAACCTCCGCAGCCCGCGCCTTGAGCAGGACCTCATGGAAATTTGGCAGGGCGATCCTCACCAGCGTGCCCATGACGACGGCGACGGTGAGGACTTCGACCATCGTGAAGCCCCCGAAGTCGCTGGTCCCGCCTGTCAGGGCCTTCGAGCGATTCCTGCGGAACAGGGCCGGCAGCCTCACTTTCCGTCCTCTCGGTTGGGGATGTCTTGAGCGAGGTCTGCGGCATCACCCACGAAGTCGTGTGGGGCCTGCTCGGACTCGTACTTGAGCTCGACTCGATTACTACGACCCGTCAGTTCATACGTCCGACTGTTCCGTCTGTGGTACTCCATTCCCCGAAACCGTGGACCGGCTTCGTCCAGAACGTATGGAAGGCGCCCGCGCTCCAGCCGATATGACTCAATCCGCTGAGACTGCAAGAAGACGTTCCAGCGCAGGGAGGTGGACTCCGCCTCGATCGGTTGAGGCGGAGGAGGCTGAACCGTGAGCCATCCCGGCGTACCGACCCAGATGTAAGCGATCCCGAGCCAGGTGGCGATCACGGTCGTCCGACGAAACCGGCGGATACGTTCACGGCGCAACCCTCCCCTCACCCCGCCCTGGGCGCGCTCTTCTTGGTCCCTAAGAAAGTCCGAGACCGCACGAGCCCGGTCGGCCTCGTCGCTCACAAACCTTTCGGGATCGATCTGGTGGGGGGGCTTATCGACCATAGGTTATCCGGCGGCTGCTACTCCTCTCGGAGGTGCGGGTAGTTCGTCACTCTCAATTTAGACCGCTCACGCTGACCTTTCAAAAGTTTTTTATGGTTAAGGGGTTCGGGGGCCTCGGGCACTAGTTCGGGCTGTTGGGTCGGGGACGCGAACGCGCAGGGAGAACCATCGTCCAGGTCGTGTCACGGATGAAAGAAAGGCCCGCTCCGTAGCGTTGGAGGAGGCCCGCCAGAAGGGCGGGCTCCGGGCTGTGAACCGATACGCCACCTATAGCGTGTACGGTCGGGACAGGACGAATCGTCAGGCTATCCAGAGGAAGATCGTTTTCATTCATGAACCGGTCGTCGGCCACGTCTGGGATATCAGGACTCACGACCACTTCCCACAACTCCCACTGCACGATGTGACCTGGGGAGGCCATCGTGTGGCCTGCTGGCACGGATCCGCCAATTTCTGCGGGCAGAACACCGGTGGCCTCCAAGAATGTTGATGCCGCGGTGGTGACGCCATTCACGTTAGCGATGGCCTGTGTGAGTCGACCCTCGAACGCACGTTCACGAATGCGCGGGTAGGCGACGGCCAAGCCGAAGGCGAGCATGGCGATGATCACCATCATGTCGCCTGACGTGACGCCAGTCCGATCCCCGAGCGGTCGCGAACTGCTCACGATCCAGGCTTCTCCAGCAGCTTCGCTGCCGCCGCTTTGAACCGCTCCTGAGGGCGCGCGGCGTCGTAGAGGATGACGCCACCACCAGGTCGTGGCGCGAGGAGCTGGAATACTCTGTTGTTGGAGCGCACATAACGAAGACCCGAATGGTAGGCCGGCATTACCTCGAGGGTGGCAGGCAAGCTCCCGTTCCTGAGCTGATACACACGAATTTGTTCGGCCTGGAGTGTCAAGGCGGCTACTGCGCCTGCCCCTCGGTTGGTGTCAGCCACGCGAGGGAGGCCTGGGCCGGCCAACCAGCTTGGCGGCAATTGTGCGAGATACCCCGCTAGCGCGAGTAACACCAACGCCAGCGTGGATTTCCATCGCCCGGTTCGGACTGTCTCTGGCAGCGGCTGGCGGTACTGAGTGTCAGGACTTCGGCGTGCGCCAATGCCTCCGAGAGGAGGCGCTCGCGATCTTCCTGCGAACCGATGTCATATGCCGGGCCGTCTAACTCCTCGATAGTCACATCTGCTCTGCGGGAGTGCGGGCTCAGTTGATGGTGCGTCAGCCATAATAAGCCTCGGATCCCTCCAATGTCATACGTCTTATTTTGGCGGGCCCGTGTTGGATGACTCCTAGGGCGTGATCCAGTAGTTGAATTTGAGGACGAAGACGTTGTCCGGATCTGCACCGAAGAGGGCTCGCTGGTCGCGTCCGAAGTCGAAGTCCCCTATACCGGCTGCGTAGTCGGAGCGGGTCTGCTGCCAGGCTAGATAGAGCGTTGAACCCGGCTGCCACTCCCACCGGAGAACCGCCGTGCCACGGAGCGAGCGGAAATTGAAATCCAGGTCGGGCGTGGTCCCCAGCCATCCCTCGAATTCGTACGATTGGGGCCGTGCCAACGAAGCGACGTCACCGTAGTCCCCGCTTGAGATGAACGGCTGTGCGAAGAGTTGGAACGAGAGCCGTGGTGTGAACGTGAAGTCGAAACGAGTCACCATCGCCAACGTCGTGAGACGAAGTGGCGCGAAGAGATAGCGCGCTCCGAACGTCTCGGTCGCAAGGATGTCCGCGGTCGTGCCGACATATTGCGCCTGTGACAAAGAGCGATTGTAGCTCGGTGATACCGTTAGGTTCCATCGGGGTGACGTCTTCAGTCCAATATTGATGCTGCCATCCCCACTCCAGCCACCATAGGCGTCACGACTGCCGCGGGCTGAGAGAGAATAGGTCACGGACTTCCGCCCGTCGGAGGACACGTTGATGCTTCCTCCCGCCGTCCTTGGGCGCTCCATGAGCGGCCCGCCGCGGGTCGATCTGTCGTCGAGCGCCCGTGTGAGTAGGATCGCCTCGACCGTGACTCCCCAGTAGTTCAGGTGCTGCCAGTGCCAGTTGAGGTTGAAGAAGTTGAGGACTCGCTGATTTGAGTAGTTGTGTTCGTACCGCACAGCACCAGAGACCACGTTGGTCCGGAAGAAACTTCCCGGTTGGGTCTCAAGCCATGTCACGTTCAGTGCCACATCTCTGCGGTCGGTGCGGGTCTGAAAGCCGAGGTCATTGACCTCGAACTGCGGGCTGGTAGCGGCCACTGCCAGGTTGGCGCGCCAATGGCGTCCAGCCTGCTTCGCCACCGACATCCCGACAGAGTAACCGGTCATCGACGTCGCGTTGTCATCGACCTGGAGGTGGTCCGCATCCGGCCGTTGGAAGAAGTGGTTGCCTGCTGTCTGAGCGCGACGCAAAGCCGCAGGGTCTCCACCAATGCGGCTGGCGATCATCCCGCCTTCGAAGACCCAATTGCGGTTGGCGAACTCGCGGCGGAAATCGAGTCCGCCCGTGTAAGCGTTCCCACGCAAGGACGTCACGAGCACGTCTGAGTTCAGGCGCCGATTCGTAGCCGTGACCATGCCGCCGAAGGAGGATTGGCCACCGTTTCCGTCCTTTCGTACGCGACTGACGAAATAGTTCGTGAGCGGCTCGACGGTCGCTGTGTCTTCCAAGCCGTCATCGTCGAAAAAACGGGCGTCTTCCTGTGCGGTGGTAGCCTCAAGTATCCCCACGGACCAGCCGCTCTCGGTCTTCCCTGTGAGCTTCCCAGCGCCGAGGATCGTGGAGACATCCGGAGAGTCAGAACCCCCCGCTGGCGCGCCCACCTGCGGGCGGCGGCCGATGCGGCGTGAATAAAAGAGCTGCCCGCCGCTCGTATTGCGGCCAAAATTGAAGATCTCACTTCCTTCAATGAAGAAGGGTCGCTTCTCCTGAAAGAAGGTCTCATAAACGCTGAGGTTAATGACGGCGGGGTCGACCTCGACCTGACCGAAGTCTGGGTTGATCGTGGCATTCAACGCCAACTGCGACGAAACGCGGTAGAGGACGTCGACGCCGCCTGACCCGAAGTAGTCTGAGCTGTCGCGGAACGGGTTGTTTCCCGGATCCACATACTCTGCCCGGCTGACCATATAAGGCAGGACCTCAAGTTTGTCGCCGGCTTCGATGTCACTGAGGCCCAGGAGATGCCCATACGTCGCGATCCCGCCACGCTCGCTCTTCGGGGTGAAGGACGTAACCGAGTATTCCTTTTTGCGTCCGATCACGCGCTCGAGCAGGATGCCCCACAAGGGCTCATCGGTTTCGGTGAAGCGGAGCTGACTGAACGGAATCCGGTATTCGGCGGTCCAGCCACCGTCGTCGATCGACGTCGAGACCTCCCACACGCCGTCCCATGAGTTGTCGTCTCCTTCGCCATGGGCCGACGACGACTTGATGGCGTCCCGCTGCACTCCGGACGGGTTCACATCAAAGACGAAGCCGGTCCGGTGGTCGTGATAGGAGTCGATGACCAGGCCAAACCAGTCCGAATCCGACAGCGCCATGTCACGTCGCCCGAGCCGTGTGCTGACAGCACCGCGGTCGTGGAGGCGAACACCGATGTAGAGCGCTTCGCTGTCGTACATTACGCGAGCTTCGGTGCGTTCGCTCCCGGGTTGGCCTTCCTCGGGATCGACCTGAGTGAAGTCGGTCACGACCGACGCGCTGGCCCACGCTGCATCGTCGAGTCGACCGTCGATGCTGATCGGCGACGTGACTCTCGTCGCGCGTACCACGGGTCGGGCCTCGTCCCCCTGTGGACCGGTGGATTGGGCGCGCGCACCAGGAGCCCAGAGCAGGAACGTCACAAATGTCAGGTAAAGCGTCTTCATCATGTGTCTTCCCGTCTTCTCACCCGTTCCCCTCCTCCCCTCCGGAACGGCTCACAACCTAGACGCGCGAGGAGCCAGTTTTGTTTCAGCCTGTTACCAGTCGACGGTAAAGGATGTTCGGAAAGCGAATAGTGGTCCGCCGCGCGGTGGCAGGGTGGACGCTCAGTCTCGAACGAGCTTGCGGTATTTGAGGCGGTGCGGCTGTGAGGCCTGTTCCCCCAACCGCTCGCGCCGATCGTCTTCGTACTCGGCGTGGTTTCCCTCGAAGAAGATCACCTGGGAGTCGCCCTCAAATGCCATGATGTGGGTCGCCACTCGGTCGAGAAACCAACGATCGTGGGAGACAACCAGGACGCACCCGGCGTAGTCCAAGATCGCGTTCTCGAGCGCGCGGAGCGTGTCCACATCAAGGTCGTTCGTCGGCTCGTCGAGCATCATGACGTTACCGCCGGTCTTGAGAAGCTTCGCCAGATGAAGCCGATTCCTCTCCCCGCCGGACAGGACCCGGACCTTCTTCTGCTGGTCGGCCCCGCGAAAATTGAACCAAGACAGGTAGGCGCGCGCGTTTACTTCTGCTCGGCCGAAGTACAGGATTTCGTGGCCGCCGCTGACTTCTTCGAACGCCGTCTTTTCGGGATCGAGTGCGTCTCGTGACTGATCCACGTACGCGAGCTGCACGGTCTGTCCGATCTCGAGTGTGCCGGAGTCGGGTTGCTCTTCACCAACAATCATCCGGAACAGGGTCGTTTTACCCGCCCCGTTTCCACCGACGATTCCGACGATGGCGCCCGCCGGGATATCGAAGCTGAAGTTCTCGATCAGGAGGCGGTCGCCAAAACCCTTCGATAACCCTTCTGCGTGGATGACCGTTTTCCCAAGCCTCGGTCCCTTCGGGATCAAGATCTCGGCGGTCTTCGCTTGCTCGCGCTCATCGGCGACGAGCAAATCCTCATATGCGGCAATGCGGGCCTTTCCCTTTGCCTGACGGGCCCGAGGGGACATCCGAACCCAGTCGAGTTCTCGTTGCAGCGTCTTCTGACGGGAGGACTCTTGCTTCTCCTCAATGCGCAAACGCTCCTGCTTCTGCTCGAGCCAGGAGGTGTAGTTGCCCTCCCACGGGATGCCCTCGCCGCGGTCGAGTTCGAGGATCCACTGCGCGACGTTGTCCAAGAAGTAACGATCGTGCGTGATCGCCACGATTGTGCCGGGGAAGACCGCGAGGTGATGCTCCAACCAGGCAACGGATTCGGCGTCCAGGTGGTTGGTCGGCTCGTCGAGGAGCAGCATATCCGGCTGTTCGAGGAGTACACGACACAAAGCGACACGACGGCGCTCGCCTCCCGACAGTGTGTTGACGGCGGTGTCACCCGGCGGCAGGCGCAGAGCGTCCATGGCGATATCGAGCTGGCGATCGAGTTCCCAGGCGCCAGCGTGGTCGATCCGATCCTGCAATTTGGCCTGCTCCTCGACGAGCGCGTTCATCTCCTCGTCTGTGGAGACGTCGGCGAACTTCAGGTTGACCTCGTCGAACCTCTTGAGGAGGTCTCGCGTTTCGGCGACCGCGAGTTGAACGTTGCCTAGGACATCCAGTGACTCGTCGAGTTGCGGCTCCTGTGCCAGGTAGCCGATCCGGGTACCCTTCGCAGCCCAAGCCTCACCAAGAAAGTCCTGGTCGAGGCCGGCCATGATCCGGAGCAGGGAACTCTTTCCTGAGCCGTTGGGGCCGACCACGCCGATCTTCGCACCGGGGTAGAACGACAGGTTGATGTTCTTGAGGATCTCCCGTCTTGGTGGGACGATCTTCGAAAGCCGATGCATGTGGTAGATGTACTGCGGTCCGGACATCGTTGGCGTCTATTCTGGCGTTGAACTAGGGGGCAAAGCCCCGGAGCCGGACAATCTAACGACGCGTGCACCGGATGAGGGTCTCTAGGCCTTCTGCGCCCGACATCCTGTGTGGCCTTCGGCTCACCATACTTATGCTGAGCTTCCCTCGTGGGCGCCGAAGACGAGCGCGATGCGTGCGTCGAGTGCGTCCTGGAGGGCGGGGACCTCGTCGCGGGCCAGGCTCCGTCGCCACGCGCCTCCACTGGCGGTCCTGCGGATGGCTTGGTCGCGCCTCGAGGTCACCGAGCACGGAGAGCGCAATCAGGTAGTGTCGGGCTGTAGCGCATACGACCCGTTCCGTGCAGTTCCCCTTGAGTCGGTCCTCGACGTGCCGGACAGGCCGTTAATAGCTTGCGGATGCGCACTCACGGTCCGATTTTGGCCGCGATCCCCGAATGATTTGATTGATCAAGCAACACGCACACACGGTCTAAATTCGGCGTCCGCGTTCGTGGCGGACCGCATGCCGAGAGTCGAATGCAAGAGATGCCTGTCACGACAAACCGGTTCGTTGGTTCGATCGGTGACGTCGTCAGTGATGGCACTGGCGAGGCAGGAGGGACGAGGCGTGCGCGGAGTCTGCCTGTCGCCGATACCGTGCTCATCGTGGATGACGACGAGGCGGTCTTGGCAGTGGCGGCTAAGATCCTATCACGAGGCGGCTACGAAGTGACTTCCGCCGCGGGTGGGACTTACGCGCTGGCCAAAGTGGACGCTGTTGAGGGGGGCATATCCATCCTGCTCACGGACATGGTCATGCCGGGAATGAATGGCCGGGAGTTGGGTGACGAGTTCACGATGCGATACCCCGATGTCCCGATTCTCTTCATGTCGGCTTACACGGCGGATGAGGTGCTTCTTCGGGGCCTCCGCCTGTCGGATGTGAACTACATTGCGAAGCCGTTCACGGTGGAAGGCCTGCGGGCCAAGGTCCGTTCGGTGATCGACGGGGCGATCGGATAGCCCGAGGAGCTACTCGCTCTCCGGGCCATTCGATTGCTGGCTCCGATCGGCGCTAGCCCCCGCCTCCCGATCGCCCTCGTGCGAGCGCCCGGTAGTATTCCTCGACCAGTTCTCGGTATCCCTCCGGCACTTCGTCGGCTCCCCGAAGCGTGGCCCCCCGCGAGGAATCCCCTTCGACCTCGCGGCGTAGACCAAACTCCAACCGCTTGAGGGTGTTGAGGATCTTCTCTTGAAGCAGGTTGACCTGAGTCGGATCTGAGTAGGTTCCTTCGCGCTCGAGCCTCGCCATGGCCTCAAGCACGGCTTGTAGCTCCTGCTCTGATCGGCCGGCCTCGCGGAACTGCTGCTGCATTTCTCGCACCTGATCACCGCGCTGTCCGATTTCGTTGCGGAACTGACGGATCTCCTCGGGCGTGAGTGGGCGAGGGTTACCGCGGGTAGCACCGCCGTCCGAGGTCTGGCCGGCGTCGCTCACGCGACCGTCGCCTCCGTCACCGTTACCCTGCTGCCCTCCACGCTGACCCACTGCCTGTCCCTGACCTTGTCCCTGTCCCTGTCCCTG